>Ga0208792_1000061_pt1 | contig 46348 bp, 57 predicted proteins | sample 14_taG_FD_184087 | JGI IMG/M metagenome (GOLD analysis project Ga0208792, IMG submission 184087) | Marine viral communities from the Subarctic Pacific Ocean - 14_ETSP_OMZ_AT15311 metaG (SPAdes) (version 2) | ecosystem: Environmental > Aquatic > Marine > Oceanic | place: Pacific Ocean | collected...
CATTGTTACAAAATCCCGAAGCCGAAGCAGATGATATGATTGCATTATTCATCGAGGCACATCCAAATGATAATCATATTATTGTGTCAAGTGATAGTGATTACTTTCAACTTATCACCGACAATGTAACTATGTATGATGGTGTACAAAATCGTATTATTACTAAAGATGGTTTCTTTAAAGATGATAAGAATATGACTCCTATCAAAGAGAAGAAGACTGGCGAAATCAAAGAGAAAGTAGACCCGAAGTGGGCATTGTTTGAGAAATGTGTCCGTGGCGATACATCAGATAATATCTTTTCAGCATATCCTGGCTGTCGTAAGAAAGGTACCAAGAACAAAGTAGGTATGTTAGAAGCATTTGCTGATAAAGATATTGGTGGTTTCAATTGGAATAACTTTATGTTACAACGTTGGACTGACCACAATGGCGAAGAGCATACTGTCCGTGATGACTATGAACGCAATGTTAAACTGGTAGACTTAACTGCTCAACCTATGGACTTAAAAGTTAAGTTTGTAGAAACAATCGCAGAAAGAAGTGTGCCAAAAAGTAATGTTGGTGTTGGTATGAACTTTCTAAAGTTCTGCGGCATACATGATTTACAAAATCTTGCTAAATCACCAGATGAACTCGCATCAATTCTTAATCAGCCATATCCGGCAAGATGAGAAAAAGAAAACCAACTTCATTGGTTGAATCCTTATTAGTGTTTGCAGTCATAACATTCGTTTATGGATTAGTTATATTGTTTTGGAAGTAAATGAAAAATTATATTTTTGATGTAGATGGTACTTTAACTCCAAGTAGAGATAGAATAAACGAAAACTTTAGACTATGGTTCTTAGAGTTCATCAAGTGGAATAATGTTTATCTGGTCACAGGAAGTGATAGAACCAAAACAGAAGAACAAGTTGGTGAAGAACTATTCAAAAAGGTAGAATGTGTATACAATTCATCTGGTAATACAAAGTACAAAAATGGTATATGTGTAATGAACACTAAAGATTTTGAGTTACCTGAGGTAGCATACAAGTTCTTAGTAAAGAAAATGATTAGTAGTAAGTGGGAACCAAAAACTGGATTACATTTTGACTCTAGACCAGGATTATTAAACTTTAGTATACTTGGTAGAAATGCATCAAGGGCCCAAAGAAAGAAGTATGTTACACATGATACATCAACTAATGAAAGACAAAAGATTTCTGATGAATTTAATAAGAAGTTCTCAGAGAAATTTAATATTACGTCACAAGTAGCAGGTGAAACTGGACTAGATATCATTGAGATAGGGAAAGACAAAGCCCAGATACTTAAAGATTTCACATTCCAAGATGAACTGGTATTCTTCGGTGACAATATACAACCTGGCGGAAATGATTATGGAATCGCACAAGCAATTGAATATGGACCATATGCATTTTCTAAATGCCATAATGTAAAGAACTGGAAAGGGACATGGAAGATACTTAAAAAATATGATATACAGTAAAGAAATAGTTAAAGATAAGTTTTGGATTATAGAAAACTCAGGTATTAAAATAGGAACAATACGTTTCTGCTCATCTGATGATTTTGTAGTCAATGTAAGAAATACAGATATATCTTCTGGAATCAATAACGAACACGTTACGCATTCAGAACTCATACAATGTTTTGGTGAGAATATATTAGAAGCAAAAGAAAGTCCTGTAATTGAATCGAATCCGTTATCTGAAAGAAAAGCCTTGAAGACTTCATTAGGAATTGTAGAAGACTATCCTTCTAAACATGTGCCATATAACACAGAAACAATAGAGTTAAAAGGAAAACAAATTCCAACCTATACTAAAACAGAAACAAGTAAAGTACGATATGCCGCTGGTTATTACGGAGTAAGATTTGCAGTTGACTGGCGATGGTTTTATGGTGGGAAACTTGATACACTAAATACTTATGAGTTTATAGGACCATTCAAAACTAAATCTGAAATGCAAAACGAAACAAAATTAGCGATTAAACGAGATGGATTATAAAAGTTTAAAAGATTTTCTAGCGGCAATCAAACGAGCAAATCTTAGAGGTGACCACAAGATAACACTTCCTATGGATGAAGCAGTCAATATACAAAATGATATTGCTTTATTGCTATTAGAACTAAAAAAAGACAATACCAACGTTGGAAGCACACTGGATGGTGGTGGTTTCAATGAGGAATAACCATTATATACGTCTATTATTCTAATAATTAGATAAATAAGAGTAGAACCATTAATAAGGATACTCTTATGGCAAGACCAAAACCTACAATAATCTTGGAACACACGGATAATCAAACATACCGTAGTGAGCAAGTACTAAAAGCAACGGCAGTATATTCCGTATTTTATAAAGGAGTTGCGATAAATCTTCGTAGCCTCAACTCGTTGGTAAACTTTCCTGGTCCAAAATACAAGAAAGTATCTTTTAGTAATCCTGGACATGCAATCAACCTAGCACAACGTTTGAATAAGTTATTTAGATGTGAAGATTTCGAAGTATACGTCTTAACTAAAGGTGACAAATTAGAGTTGTAAAGTGAAAAAGATTGAGTTAATAAATTATATTAACAAACACACAACTGGAAAAATAGCAGGTAGAAAAGAACTCACTCAAAGTGATATCTTTATAAGTACTCTATCTAATCAATTTAGAGTTTCTGCACTTGGTCGAGATATTCTCAAAAAACATTTCAAAACATACAATATAGAGATAAAATCAAAAATTGCTACTGGTACAGGTAATCAAATACTTGCACTTGATAAGTATCTCAAAACTCCCTATTATCTAAGAAAGTCTAAATTAGTCTTATTTGAAGAGATTCCAGCGGCAGAATTGCTGATGATTGATGGTGATATCGATTTATGGGTAGAAAATAAGACTTTTTTTAATACCTCAAAAACTTGACAGATACCGCTTTTGTGCTATAATACTAGTATAGTTAATTAAAAGAGAGGTTAAATATGTCAGTAAATTTCAAAAAGTTCGAAAGAGCATTCAACGAATCAGCAAATTCCGAAGAAAATCTACTAGATGATGGTAGTGTTAATTGGAACTTTGTAGATGCAGACCTAAACTTAGATGGTTGGGCTGATGCAATAGGTGAAGATTTCTATGCCATCTTCGATGATATGGCAAACAAGTTTGATGCGAACAAGAAAATATGAAAAACTTGACAGATTTCGGTTTCGTGTTACAATAATAATATATTAAATAGAGAGGTTATGTTATGAATAAAGTATCAACAAACGATTTAGATGTAAGAGTAGTCAGACCTAGTGATGTTAGGGCTGAAATCAACTATGCATTTAACAGAAAAAGACCAGTGTTTATTTGGGGTCCTCCCGGTGTTGGTAAATCAGAAATTGTAGATAGTATTACACAAGAAAGGTCAGGTTTTATGATTGACCTTAGACTTGCTCTGATGGAACCAACTGACTTAAGAGGTATTCCATATTTCAATGAGAAGTCCGGTCAAATGGAATGGGCTACTCCTTCAGATTTACCAAGTCAAGAATTAGCAGACCAATACGAGTCTGTTATCTTATTCCTTGACGAAATGAACCAAGCACCACAATCAGTTCAAGCCGCGGCTTATCAGTTAATTCTGAATAGACGATTGGGTTCTTATGTTCTACCAGATAACGTATTAATCGTTGCGGCTGGTAACAGAGAGAGTGATAGAGGTGTTGCTTATAGAATGCCTTCACCACTTGCTAACAGATTTGTTCACTTAGAAATGGGTGTTGACTTTGAAGATTGGCAGACTTGGGCATTAGAGAATAAAATCAATGCCGATGTTGTTGGTTTCTTAACATCTAACAAGATGGACTTATTTAACTTTGACCCTAGAACGGCTTCAAGAGCCTTTGCTACTCCAAGAAGTTGGACTTTTGTTTCAGAAATGTTACCAAAAGAAGGCGAAGAAATTAGCGATAGTAGACTACACGACTTGATTGCTGGTACAGTTGGTGACGGAGTTGCTACTAAGTTTATGGCTCACAGAGCCATTTCTGGGAAGTTACCTGTTCCTTCTGATATCCTAGACGGTACAGTTACTACACTTTCACAAGAAGCCAGAGAGATTTCAGCAATGTTTTCATTGACTACTTCACTATGTTATGAGTTGAAAGACTTTGTAGATAGAAATGGTAAAGATAAAATGGATGATTTGTACAAAATGGCTGACAACTTCTTCAATTTTATGATGGAAAACTTCGATACTGAAATGACAGTATTGGGTGGAAGAACTGCTCTTAAAGTTTACAAGTTACCTCTAGAACCTAGAAAAGTGCCTTGTATTGAGAAGTTCTTCAAAAAACACGGTAAGTTAATTATCGAGGCACATAACGCCTAAAAGAATAGCCCACTAGGGGGCTGCCGGGATACGTAGGGTATCAGGTAATCCTAGACTACATAACCTAGAAGATGAAAGAGGGATGTCTATTGACTTCCCTCTTTTTTTATGGTACAATAGTACTATGATATTTGAAACTATAAAGCATTCCGCTCGTGAACACGGGTCTAAGACCGCACTTATTTGTAAAGATAAGCAATATACCTATTCTGAACTCATAGAGAGTGTAGAGACACTGGCTGCCGTCTTATCAACTGCTATAAAACCAGGTGAAAAAATCTTGTTTGCAAGTGAAAAAGAATATCATTATGTGAGAATGATACTTGCTTGTGATATCCTAGGAGTAACATTCATTCCAACTCATCCTAATTTACCAGAAGATTACTTATTTGATATTGTCGATGCTTGTAAACCCGACCATGTTATAATGAGTGAGCAAGATGCCTTAGAACTAAAACCACATAATAAAGGTCTAGTGTATGTCAAAGAAGACAATGCTACCTATACTATTTTATTTACAAGTGGCACAAATGGTAGTCCATCTGCGGTCGTTCATTCAGCCGCTGGATGTATGCTAGGATGTCTACATAGTATTTCAATACACAAGTTAACATCTGATGATGTAATATTATCTCAACTTCCGCCATCAACGATTGCTGGCATGTACTTGTATACTTTGCCGGGATTAATAAAAGGTGCTACTGTAATTATTGAATCGTTTGAACCGAGAAGGTATATAGAATTATGTAACAAATGGAAGCCTACTATCGGCACGATGGTACCAGCAATGTTACTTGCTTTGCAAAAAGTTCGTAAATGGAAAGATTATAGTATGTCCCATTATCGACAGTTGAGTATTGGCAGTACCGCAATCACTGACGAAGTGATAGACATATTATTTGATAAGGGAGTTCCACTTGTTAGGCATCTTTATGGATGCACAGAAACACATGTACCTGCACTCACCCATCTTATTGAACCCAATACTGAACACAAATTACAACTCTCAGTAACAGAATTTTATGAGCATAAATTAGATAGATTTGGTGTGTTGTGGTTGAAAGGTCCAACAATAACAAAACAATACTTAAATAGTGAAGAAATGATTATTGATGATGAGGGATATTGGTGTACTGGTGATGTATTTGAGAGGGAACATAACGAGTTGGTATTTAAGACACGAGCAAAGGACTTGATTAAGGTGAATAGTTTTAATGTGTCACCTGTAGCAGTAGAGACTGCCATCCTTGCATGTGAGGGCGTAGATGAAGTATGTGTAACATATAGAGAACGAGGTCTCGGAGAAAAAGAACTAGTAGCCGTTATAAGAAGTACTGATAAAAGAATGAATAAATACTACGTAACAGAGCAAATAAAGACAAAGTTAATGTATTATGAGTTGCCCAAAGATATCATTGTCGTGACAGATGAATTGCCACGAAATGCAATGGGAAAGATTAGAAGACACATCGTAAAAGACATTTTACGAAAAGGAGAGAAGAATGAAATCTAAAATTAAAAGTATTGTTGTAGTTGGTGGCGGTGTAGGTGGCTGGTTCTCAGCGGCCTGGATGGCAGTCAAACATCCGAATATCAAAGTAACTATCATTGAAAGTGATAAAATTCCACCTATTGGAGTAGGCGAAAGTACTTTGCCTCAACTGGGTACAATGATGAAAGAGATTGGATTAGAAGAGAGAGATTGGATGACCCACACAAATTCTATTTACAAACTAGGTAATAAATTTGTTGGTTGGAACATAGAAGGCAAACGTGACCATAACACTAATCATTTTTGGTGTTCACGATGGGACGAACAATATTATGGTTTCTCTTATGCACTACCTGAAAAGAATATTACATCAGGTCTATATCATCCATTAGAAAAGAAAGACCTATTTAGAAATTCTAAAGGACAACCTGGTGTTGATGATAAGTGGAACGATTATTGGTTACAGTTATTACGTGATGGTCGTAAAAATCATTGGGAAATGGCACAAGATATGCAAGAGGCAACATACCTTATGGATTACAACAAGTCACCATATGATTGGAATGATAATCTATTAGTTGGTACTTGGCAAGGTGTTACATATCATGTTGATGCAAATAGATTTCCAGAAATAATCAGAGATAAGATTGCAATTCCTAAGGGTGTTAATCATCTACATGGTCATATCACTGATATTAATAAAGATGATGATGGTTATATTACTTCAATTGTTACCGAAGATGGTGAAGAAATCACAGGTGATTTGTTCCTTGACTGTACTGGATTCCATAGAGTATTGACAAAAACAATGGATATAGAATGGATTCCGATGCCGGAGATAACAACCACAGACATAGTTGTTGCTCCAATAAAATATAAAGATGTCAAAAAAGAATTTCGTCCATACACTATGAGTAATGCGATGGATGAAGGATGGTTATTTGTTATTCCATTATACAATAGAATGGGTTCTGGATATGTGTTTGACAAGACAGAGATATCTGTTGAAGATGCAATGAAGAAATATAAAAAGTATTGGGAAGGTCATGAATTTATTCAAGAGCCACAACATATGTCTTGGGAAGCAGGCAAATATAAAACTCAATGGAATAAAAATGTCGTATCAATTGGTATGACAGGTTCGATGATTGAACCGATGGAAGCAAACATTCTTGGCATCGCTCAAGCAGGATTTCAATTATGTAGTTCATTGATTGCTCGTGCAGAAGAAAATGATGAAGTCATTGGCAGAGGGTCACTCCATGCATACAACAAGAACATAGATTGGTTAGTTGAAACAATTAAAAGATTTATTTTATTTCATTATACATTAACAGACAGAGAAGATACTCCATTCTGGAAGAAAAAGAAACAACTTGGTATTGATGAAAATCATAAAGAGAAATGTTGGAGAGAATACAGAGTACCTGGAAATAATGCCGAATCAGGAGTTCCAGATTTTATGTGGGCGATGATGGCGGTTGCTATGGGTAAGTTTGATGATGATATTAAGTTGAATACAAAACCAGAACTAATGGAACAAGCGAATGAAAAGTTCTCTTGGCTTCGAACATCAGCAAAACGAAATGGAGTGAATGCACCTAATGCCTATGAATGGCACAAGAAGGTACTCTTTAGTGATAAGTCACACGATGAAGTACTACAGGAAAACCTAGAAAAATATTCAAAGATTGTTAAAATTAAGGAAAAGGTAAAGTCGTCTTCCAGCGGAACAATTGCCTCACCTGGAAATTAATGAACGTTTTAGAAACGTGGATAGGTGCTGATAATTTAGAATTCAAGTTAGTTGAATATACTCCTAGTATTCTGAATGATGTTCTAGCATTTTGTGAAGACTGTGCGGCAGAAGGTATCGATAACAACTCTAGTCTAAAAGCAATGAAGTTTGGCAAATGGGGTGACTTAGAACAATGGCACATGGTGTATCATGGTGATAAAATCATTGCTATTAGCGGCTCGCATTACTATCCGCATTTTCACAAAGATTGTTATCGAATAATGTATAGAATGGCCACATTGAAAGCATATCGTGGAATGGCAAGTGCAAAGATATCTCTTAGAAAAATGCAACACAACTTTTGCTTTAGAGCAATTATGCCAGCACAAGTAGACTGGGCAGTATCAAAAGGAGCAACTGAAATTATCGCAACTACCAATTCAGATGTCACCGAAGGTGAAACAATGAATAAAGTACACTCACATGGACGTAATCGTAGAGAAAATGGCAAGTCTGGATGGATGACATTAATTCATAAAGATGCATCTGTTTATAATACAAAGCAAGATATCTTCCGAGTAAATGTTAGAGATTTTGTATCACTTGAAAAGATTAAATTTAAAAAATGACCGTATACATTAACGCAATCAGTGGATTAACTCCTTTTGGTAATTTAGACCAAACATGGAAAGGCATAACAGATAACAAAGTGTGTTATGGTGAACTAAGTAAGTTTCCGTGGGATAGATATACTAGGTCTAAAGTTGCAGGTGAAGTGAAATTCAATGCCGAAGAGTATGATAGCATATCTGAAAGAGACCGTGAAAAGATGCCACAATATATGCAATGGGCATTAGCATCAGCACAGGAACTATTAGAGGGTAAAGAGTTAGACAAAGAAAGAACTGGTGTAATAGTTTCATCAGCACTAAGTATGTACCTTGAAACTATAAGAGCCAATGCTAATGATGTGGATAACACTTTCACTTTTACACCAAACATGATATCTAATAATATTAACATTCAATATGGATTCACTGGTCCTAGTACCATGACTTCTAGTGCTTGTTCTACAGGAATGTATAGTGTTATTATGGGATGTATGTTGATAGAAACTGGACAAGCAGATAATATAATTGCAGGGTCTTTTGATGATTCTGTATCACCTGAATCCTATAAACAGTTCGGAAAACTTAGAGCATTATCTACAAAATATAACAATACTCCAGAAAAGGCATCTCGACCTTGGGATACAAAACGTGACGGATTAGTACTTAGTGAGGGTGGTGCATTGTTCTTATTATCTAATAAAAAGACACCAGAGACATTGGCAGAGATATCTGGTTATTCCATGACGAATGATGCTTATCAAGTCGTGGCACCGCATCCAGAGGGGGTTATGATAGAGAAATGCATGAAAGATGCATTGAATGGGCGTATTCCAGACTTAATCAATGCCCATGCCACATCTACTCCTATGGGCGATTATATTGAAATAGACGCACTTAATCGACTTGGACTACAAGATGTATGGGTAACTGCAAATAAGTCGCAAATAGGGCATCTCATGGGTGCTGCCGGGTCTATGGAGTTAGCATTAAGTGTGTTATCACTAAAACATGGGGTAATAACACCCTCATTGAATATAGATTACTTAGAAAACGGGTACAATATAAAGTATACTTCAACCACCAAGAATTATATGGTAGATTCAGTTCTATGTAATAGTTTTGGATTTGGTGGTGCAAATGCAAGTATTTTTCTGACAAAAACTTGACAGGAATGACTTTCGTGTTATAATTATATCATAATTCAATAAAAGTAGCGGATATGATAGACACTTCACAAAAAAACACATATATAGATTTTAATGACTCTAAAGTAGTCTTATACTTTGGTAAATATAATTTTACTGAATCAGAAAAAACACTAAAAGATATGCAAGATAAAGATTCTGTGTATTCTTTTACTAAAACTGAGATATTATCGGCATCAATTGTTGCTAATAAATTCAATGATAAGTATGTGAAATCTTCTGGTTCATTTGATGTTGTAGATGGTGAATTTAAAAAGATTGCCTTCAGTAATAAAGAAATACTGATAGGGATTCTTACTAATTATCGCCATTTGATTACAAATAAAGATTATCAAAAAGCAAAAAAAGTTATGGCATACCTAGAAGATGCATTTGCATATAAAATTCTTGCTGATAATTTAACTGAATTTGAAGATGGTATTGCTAAGTTCCTGGCTGATGATAGTTCACTGAGCAGTCATGTAATGGGAATCGCCGCATATATTCCTACGTATTACGAAACCCATACAAAAAATGATGAACTTAAAGAAAGAAGTAATCAATCTGGACATCTAGCAAAGGTAGGTGAAAAGGTTGATACTGAAATTGAAATACTTTCATCAAAATATATAGCAACAACTCAATATGGTGGTGCTGGTTATATGGTTAATGCTATTACAACTGACAACCATAGACTATCTTTCTTCACTTCAAATGAAGATATTGCAAATAGCAGAAACAATATTAAAGTTTCTTGTAAAGTAAAAGCACTTGGAACTGCTTGGAAAGATGATTCTATCAATGAAACTAAGGTAAATTATGTCAAATTTGTCTAAAACTTGACAAATCCCATATCCGTGCTATAATATAAGTATATTAAATAATTAGAGAGGTAAAAATATGATAAAATTTAACGAAGTAACAAACATTGAACTAGGTGGCGTTGATATGAATGACTACCCAGACTTTTGTGATGCATACGTAGAGAGTGCAGAAAAGTTAGATGGTACACCACTAACTGATGTTGAACTAGAAGCATTTAGCGAACTAGATGAAACAGTATCGTATATTAATGAGAATGCATACGAAAGTTTATTTTAATAGATAAGGATAAAATATGCCTACAGTTACAAATGAACAAGAATTAGACAAAGCATTAGATGATGTTTTGTCTGCTAATGGCGTTGAGATAGATGATACTCTTCCTGCTCCAGTAGTATTCGATTATACTGACGAACAAGTTAAAGAGATGATTGTAAGTAGTCGAGTTAGACTTCTTATAAGACATCCATTTTTTGGCACACTTGCTACTAGACTTAAAATGGTCGAGGCAGAATGGTGTCCTACTGCCGCAACCGATGGCAGACATTTATATTATAATTCAGATTTCTTTAGAACGTTAACTCCAGAAGAAATTGATTTTGTTGTTGGTCACGAAGTTATGCATTGTGTTTATGAACATTGTGGTGAGTTCGGTAGATTGATGGACAAAAAAGAAGAAGACCGAGATATGAAACTTTGGAATATTGCGGCTGACTATAAAGTTAACCAAGCATTAGTTGAATCCGGTGTCGGTAATATGCCGAAACAAGCATTGCACGATAGAAAATATTACAGAAGTTATACAGAAGAAATTTATGAACACCTAAAAGAAACTGGTGAAGGTGATGATAAACAAACACTAGACCAACACATGTTTGGCGATGGTGACGGAAACGGTGATGCTGAGGGCAATGACCCAACTGGAAGAAAATCACCTATTAAAGTTTCACCTCAAGAAGCCCAAGCAATTAAAGACCAGATGAAACAGGCAGTATTACAAGCGGCTCAATCAACTGATGCAGGAACTCTTCCTGGTGATATCAAAAGAATTATAAATGGTATGACTAATCCTAAAATGGATTGGAGAGAACTTCTTAACATTTCAATTCAAAGTCTTTTGAAAAGTGATTTCACATTTATGAGACAATCTAGGAAATCTAGGTCAATGGGAGTTTATCTTCCTGGTCAAAAGAATGAAGACAAGATTGATGTTTCAATCGCACTTGATGTTTCTGGTTCTATTTCATCTTCGATGATTGAAGAATTTCTTGGTGAAGTTCATGGTATTATGCAACAGTTCCAAGACTTTAAAATTAGAATTTGGACATTTGATACCGAAGTAAACAAAGAAGGTTATAAAGAGTTTGACCCATATAATGCTGACGAACTTAAGAACTACGAGATTGTCGGTGGCGGTGGTACTGACTTCGATTGTAACTATAACTTTATGAAGGAAAACGATATTACTCCTGATAAGTTTATTATGTTTACAGATGGTATGCCTTGGGATTCCTGGGGTGATGAAAGTTATTGTGATAGTTTGTTTGTCATTCACGGCACTGACCAAATTGTTCCACCATTTGGCGAACACGCCTACTATAGTCAATCATAAAGAAATAATTTTAAACTAGCAAAGGGAGTATAGAAATGAATAAAGATAGATTTTTAAATTATATTGGTGTTCAGTTTCATTCGGACCCAAACATAAACCTACAGATGGTAGATGCAACTACTGGTGAAATTCTTGACCCAGAAATTAAATGTGGTATCACAGTAATCAACAAAGATAGTACAGATATTGGAAGAGTTGCAGAACTTGGTAGAACTAAAGCACCAATTGGCTGGCTAATACTCAAAGTTTACGAATCAAAAAATCGTAAGCAACAAATGAGAGTTGAGAATGCCTTCAAAATTCTGTGTGATAACGTTAGATGTAAAACAAATGGTCTTACAGAGTATTATAGATTACCTGTTGATACAGCCGTGAAGTTTTATGAAGACCAAGGTTTGATAGACGTATCTGCTGAGTTGATTGACGAGTACCAAGATGATGCTGGTGCTAAACAAGTTCGTAGAGATGAGAAAGCCTGCAAAGGAATGGAAGAGAAATGGGGTCCTACTGGACTATTCACTAACTACGGTAGTAAGTATTGTTCATATAATAATATTGATAGTATCAAAGGACTTAATAACGTATCATTTCATCCATTAAGAAAAACTTGTTATATCAATTATTATCATGCTGGAAAACTTGATGGTGATGAAGATTTTGAGACTATGATTACCGCTCTTGCTAAAGAGAAAGGCATGGAAGACCCCACATTCAATAAGTTTGCCTGTAGACTGAATCAAAAGTCTTTAGAAGATGGTCTTGAGATGTTCAAAGCATTAAAAGAACAAGATTTTATACCTTTAGATGCTTAAATTTAATCAAATAACCTATTGACTTTCAAGGTCACATATGTTAATATATAAAGAGTGTGAAAGCACTCTTTTTTATTATCCAACTTATAGGAGATTTATATGTCATTTGACGTAATTGATGAAGAAGACGAAATAATGAACCAGATTGGTACACAGACTATTATTAAAGAAATAGAAGTAAAGGATGTTAAAGCAAAAGTCCGAGAGGGTACAAGTGACGAGTTCGTTGTCAATGAAGTTATTGGTGGCAATGAATACAGAAAACTCAAGTTACAGCCAAGTGATGTAGTATTAGATTTTGGTCTGAACATAGGAATGTTTACTATTCAAACATTCAAAAGAGGAGTGAAAGAGATACATTCGTTTGAGCCTGACCTTGAGAATTTTAATTTAGCAACAGATAATTGTAAATTAAACAATGTAGATGGTAGTGTTCAGTTGAATAATGCCGCGGTTGTTGGTAATCACGATACCACAAGAAATTTCAGTATCAACACAAAGAAAAATAAAGGCGCTCACTCACTTGTAGCAAAACGAGGACGTGATACCATAACAGTTAATGCTCAAAATATCAATGATATTATGAAACGAGTTAATCCAACTGTTATCAAAATGGATATTGAGGGCGGAGAATACGAAGTATTACCTGCTATTACAGATTGGTCTAATGTTAGGGAATTGATTATGGAATATCATCACGCCCATTTATTAGACTCTGATTTGAAAAAGTTCCACGAAATAGTATCTTTACTTCAAGTTCACTTTTCGCACGTTGAATATCGTAAAGAACCTAAGGGAGCATGGGTTAGTATTATTTACTGTTCACAAGAATCAGATAATGATTTAGAAAAGTACCCAATTATAGAATATGTAGAGCCAAAGCCAGAAGTATTTGACGATTTATTCGATTCATAGTTCTCAAACCCCACTCTAAACGGTGGGGTTTTTGACATTTGTATATTAGATAAATATCTTTAAATAAGATATTGATATGATATATGAGAGATACCCTCCTTTTGAACGCAGACGGCAATCCTTTAAGTGTCGCACCCCTTTCAACACTCACTTGGCAAGAGAGCATAAAACTCGTTTGGCTTGATAGAATTAATGTCCTAGAATGGCACGAAGATTGGCAAGTACATAGTCCTAACATAACAATGACAGTTCCCAGTGTTATAATGACTAGAGAATTTGTTAAGCAACGTGTTAACACTTCGTTTAATAGAAGTAATGTTTATTTACGAGATAACTATATTTGTCAGTATTGTAAACAGATGTTCAGTTATAAAGATTTGACTCTAGACCATGTTATTCCGAAATCTAAAGGTGGTAAAACTGAATGGACAAACATTGTTTCAGCCTGTAGGAAGTGCAATAATGACAAAGCAAGTCACACTCATATCAAACCATATAAGCAACCTAGGAAGCCAGATTTTCTTCAATTAGTCAATGGAGTCAACACTGTACATATAGACCATGAGATTTGGTTGAAGTATATTGACCCAAATTCAGAGAAAAAAAGAGCATAAATTGGTTAAAAATGCTTGACTTTGACATTTTAACCATGTAGAATAGTATAGTGAATTGTAAAAATTCATATTATATAATATCAATTTAACAAATGACAAAGGAGTAATTTTATGTCAGAACAAGAAACAACAGCGGCACCAGAGCAAACTGCTCCTAGTGTGACCGTAAATGACCTAGTTAATATCTATAATATTATTGACCTAGCGTCAAAACGTGGTGCCTTTCAAGCGAATGAACTTTCGTCTGTGGGTGCTGTAGCAAACAAAGTCAAAGAATTTGTAGACCATGTCCAAGCGGCGCAAAAAGCGGCAGCCGAAGCGGCAGAAGGTAAAGATGCAGACGTGACTGAAGGCGGTGAGTAATGGCAGCCTTTATTAAACATGTAGGCACACATAAAGGCACTAACACTCGTCTGAGTGTAGCGTTTTTGCGCCTACCTGATGAACCAGAAAGTGCTTTAGCAGTATACAGTGATTCATTGCCAGATAAGTACCATGAAGATTTCATGAAGGCAGTTGAATCTAAAGAAGGACAAGCCGCAAAAGAGTTGTATGAAGTTCTTTCTCGTAAAGTATTCTGGAATGGTAATAATATGCTAGAAACTTTGCATAAAGAGGGTCTTCTGGTCAAACTACCAGTCGATTCAATTATTATGACGCCTAATTCTAATACTTCATTGCCTCTGTCTGATTTATTGAAGCAGATGGATGAAATTACTGGCGGCCAAGCATCAAGACCACCTGAAGCAAAAGGGCAAACTGTACAAGAAAACATCGTTGAGCAGGTAGATATGGCTGCCGAAGGTGATAACAAAAAGATTGCACAGAACTTGTTAATTCAGGCAGTCATGTTAGAAGAAGAAGCAGTTAAAAAACGTGCAGAAGCGGTTAAGTATGACCCGTCTCTTACAGAGAAGGCAGAAAAACCAGCGAAACGTGGCAGAGGTAGACCTGCAGGAACTACCGCAAAAGCCATGAAGGCGAGAGCAGAAGCCGCCGCACCAACGGAATAAGTCTGCTAGTATATTAACTTTTAAGAGGAATCTGAAATGATGAACGACCCAGACTTTGATAAGTTAATGGATGAAATATTTCCGATGAGTATTCCAACAGAATACGTAGAAAAAATACTAGTAACGTTAGCAAGTGGTCAAGAGATTGAAATGTCAGGTGATGAATTATTACATCCTCTGCCACTTGCTGATGACTTAAACTGGGAAAAACTTGTACATAGATTCGACAAGATTGCTGATGTTCAAGTAAAGATAAATGTTTCAAAGATTAAAGATGATGTTGCTACTAATGTAAAGTCCATTTTAGGCGCCCATTTTGAGAGTGACGACATAGATACTGGAACAATTGATGGCGAAATAGAAGGCAAGGATACATTGACTGGCAATGATTAACATGATACTGGCTGCCGATGAGATTGGCGGTATCGGATTCAAAAACGGCCTACCCTGGCCAAAACTCAAAGAAGATTTAAACTGGTTTAGACAATTGACTGAAGAAAATGTAATAGTCATGGGTTCTACAACTTGGAAAAGTCTTGGTGTTCATGCACCATTAAAGCATAGACATAACTATGTAATCAGTTCTGCTCACAACAAAGACGATTTTCCTGGTTGTTTTGCTACTCGAAATCCAAAGATAGATTCGATAGAAGTAATTCTCAAAGCATTAGATTTTGCATATCCAGAACAAGATATATTTGTTATTGGTGGTAAAACTTTGTATGATGAAGCATATCAATATTGTGATGCTATATTTTTAACTAGAGTACACGACAAATATCTCTCAGATACTAAAGTTAATATAGAAAAATACACTGATGATTTTGTATTACTCAATCAAATGTATAGTCAAGGCAATCAGCATACTCCAGATATAACGTTTGAAACTTATTTAAGAGCGGGTGGAGAAAGTGATGAAAACGAATGGGATGATGACATACCATTCTAAATTAGATAAATAAGTATAGTAATTACTATAAACTTAAAACACCGGAGTTAAATATTATGATAAAAGAAACTACTATTCTTACTGGAACAGCGAATATGGCCATGGAATATGATTCAGTAGACCACTTCTTTACTGAAAATGGACTTGCTGATTGGAGAGCGGCTGAACTAAAGTTGTTTACAGATGCTGGCTTTGATGTCAATGACCCTGCTAAACAGCAATGTCAACTAAGTGAAGATAAAACAAAAGTAATCATTACAGTTGCTTATGAAGACCAAGCAGAGAAAGATGCTATTATGGCTAATGCTTCTACTGGAGATGCTCCAGCAAGCCTTCATCACGAATTAAGTGAAACTCACTTATTCTAAATCGAATTCTAATTGATTTTCAGTTCTACCGTCTTCTATAGGCGGTAGACAAAACACCATATGAAATCTTAAATGTCTACCGGCATTAATTGCGGTATGCATTTTCGTTGTGTCAACATGATACGTAATTCCCTCACGTAACCTTTCTACCTTCTCATCTATTATCATAAAACAATTTTCATTTGCTACTAATGGTAGATGAATTCTAGGTGTTTGGTCATAATGATATGTCAGACATGTTTTCCAGTTCATCATCATATATCTACCACGAACTGCACCATATTTTTCATTAAAGATATTGATAACTTCTTCTGTATATGTTCCTTTTAGAAAATCACAAACTTCTGTAAAGTCTTTTTCTTCTAAAATAACATCACGTTTCTTTGGTTTTGAATTAGGGTCACTAGCATCGTGATTGTCCCAGTCAACCTGAAGACTAAGTGTGCCTGATAAAGGTTGCTTATCTACAGGAGTTCCAGGAATAGTTTGAATTGACATCTGACCATTGTTAGAAATAAGAAACTGGTCAACGTTCAAATCATACATCTCCTTTCGAAGTCTATCGTAATCAATGTCTATGTTTATTTCAGTAACGTTCATATCTTTATTCCTTATCTAACTCTGCTTGTATGCCAGATTGTATTTCATCTGTTATACAAATCTTGTTTCCATTCTCATTAAGGACCCACATCCATATTTCTAATGCTGTATATCCTGGATGGTTATTTACATATTGTTCTTGTATCATCTTTGCTGGTGCAGTCACATATAATGGTCCAAACTTTGGTAAGATTGCATTTGCAACTGTTACTGCATTGATATTATAGTAGTTGTAGTTCATTAGTTTACTTATAGGAATAGTTAAACTTGGTGCTAAATCATTACCAAAAATTATTCCCGCTCTTATTCCACCTAGTAGAAAAGTTTTACTAAGACTGAAAGCAACACAATCAATCTCTGGTTCGTAGACTGACATCGTTTCTAAAGACGTTCCATAGAACGCACAGTCTAAGAATATCTTACTATTTGTTTGTTCGCACTTCGTTTTTAGTTCTGAAAACCAAGTTGAAATACTACCAGAATGATTGGGTTGACTGACGATGATGTAACTATTTTCTTCTATCGTGTCTAGGTCCGTATGGTGGATACACTCAGAGGTATATGGAGACAATAATGTATTATAAAACTTATAATCATCTTCAAAGTAATAAAACTTATTAACAGTCTTTGACCTATAAGCAACTTGATTGACTATTGCATCGTGTATTCCATTTGATACAGCCCATTGAGAGAACTCATTTGTTCCACGGAAACGAGATGTCCAGTTAATCCAATTAGAATAGTAATCATCTAATTCATCTGCTGAACCTTTGTTCTTTATGTGTAAACTGTCCAATACTTTTCGAACTTGTGTTGGACAAAAACTATGAACTGCTTCTTCTGGTGATTTCATTTCTTTTCTTTCAATACTAGCATTGTTAATAATATACCTACGGACAATCCTACTGCAAACCCACAAAGAGTGTACATCATAATGAACAACTTAATAGTCACTTCTTAATTTTCTGTTCAGTATACTTACAATGTTTACGAATATATGGGTCATACATATTCAACGTCATCTTTTCTGGATGTAGTCTTTTATTTTTATGTCTTGTATAAAAATGTGCTGACTCTGTTGATTGCATTCTTATTTTTTCTCGCATAGTTTCCTTCTATTTCAATTTTCCACTTTCACGTAGTTCGGAGCGAATATTAGTTGCACTGATATTGTGTATCTTTTCGCCTAGATTGTGTTCTGTGAACGTATATCCCACATCTCTGCCATAACTAATGTCTATGATGTTTGGTACTTCTACAACTACATAATCGTACTTATTTTTAAATCCTTGCTCATGTAAGTGACTGACAATACTACTTTTGACACTTTCTATATCAAATGGATTGTCATCTATACCACTTACGTCACGTATCATAATACATACTTGTCTTGTCTTTCTGTATGCTTTTTTAAACAACTCTGTGTGTCCGTCATGCCAAGGTTGCCATCTACCCAACAATTGTACTGTTGGTTTTTTCCAATCGAACATTTTTCTTTCTTTCTCTCTTATCTTCTACGAATAGCATCATGGAATTTAACCATTTTTTCTAATGCTTCTATTCGTTTGGTTAATTGTTTAATTTCCTCTAACAATTCTTCAATAGTTCTCTCAACATTCATATTTTATTTTTTAGTTGTCAATTTCTTCTTCTTTTCAGTCTTTGCATTCTTAGGAGCCTTGGGTTGCACCTCCTTAATAGGCTTCTTTTTAACTGGCTTCTCAGCCGTGATTGCTTTTTCTATACTCTTATTTATTTTTTTACCTTTACCGCTTAGGTATTTCGGCGCTTCTTTATCACCTTTATATGTAGCCGGGTCTACTCCTTTGCCAAAGAATAGTTCTGTTAAAGTTGGCCACTCACTTATTGGTTTCCACATTTCATTTCTCCTTATTTAAATGATATATCACCTGGATAAATTGGAACTGTTGCTCCAGGTTTTCGTTTTGGTATTTTACTATCTGCACTACTAACGCAACTCTCACTAATACAAACTTTAGGGGCATCAAATAACTTGAACCCACTCTCTACATACCCAAGTGGCTCATCCGCACAACTGTACGAACGTTTGATACTACCATCTGGCTCTCTAATAATGATACCTTTGAACCCACTCGTACATTCCCATCCTTTAAACTTATTAAAGTTAAAAGCATTGAAACGTTCTGCCTGGTCCATGTACCATTTCTTTCCTTTACTGTCTTGAAATTCTACTTGCATTTGGTGTGGCACTGACTTGTCATCACCATTTATCGCATCCATTTTCCACATACTACCTGATTTAGGTTTTGGTCTTACTACTTTTATGCCAGTTTCTTTCTGTAATTCTCTGGTATAATCACGTTGTGGCATGCCATTACGCATTGTCTTTAATTGTTCATCTGTATAACCATGTACTACGAAAGATGCAGTTGGGTCACTCTGAGGTTTTAATGTAACATTTATGCCACGATTGTGAAAGTATAATGCTCTTTCCCAGTCCCGGTCAAACCATTCAGGAACAAGAACCATGTTGATTGTTACATGTACATCATGTTCCATACAGTACAATAACTTATCAGCAAACTCCTCTTCTTTCGCATACTCGCTGTGAAAAGATGCTGTAATACTTGCACGGTGCATTTTTGCAACAGTTTCGCAGTATGTTTTATGCCACTTCATATTACGTGACATATTAGTTGTCATATGAACAGAAGTATAATTAGTATTATCCACATCTCCAGCGAGGTGATTGAGGATGTCCAAATAGCCAGGATGAAAAGTAGGTTCACCGCCAGATAAAGAAAAGTGAAAAGAGTTAAATCCATTTTGTCTTGCTTGCCTTTTTATTTCGTCTATCGTTGCTAGACATAGTTCAGTTGGTCTGTGGTCTTTACGGTCACTTCTAGCATACGGCCAACAATAAGAACACTTATAGTTACAGAATCTTCCCAGTAACCAACTCACTGAGAACAAATCTCTGTATAAAAGAGTTCGTTGTCCTACACTAACGAGGTCATCAAAGGGTATCTTTGTGAAGTCGTATTGTGACCAATATAAATCGTCTTTATTCATTTATGGCTCATCCCACATGGCTCATCAAATGTAAAATTAAAGAACCGTTGTTTTTTATTATACTTGTTTATAACTGTTTCGTAATCTATGCCGACTGCATCAAGGATAGTTTTGATATCTTCTGATTCATCTTCATTTAAGTCTTCTCTTATTTGGTCTTTGACATCTTGTGAAATCATATCGTAGATACTACCGTAACACCATTCACAGAACGTAACTGGTGTAACACCAAAGTGTCCTTGTACTCCGCCACATGATTCATCGTATTCATTACCACAGATACTACAACTATCTGACGGGTTAAATATTAAAGTATCATTGTCCTGTATAGTCTTTAACTTCATCTTTTTCATTTTGTCTCCTGTTGCGTTCTACAATATATCTATACCATTTCATTAACCACATTACTCTTTGAGGATAATGGTCTGGATTAGGTATGTTATCTTCACCAAAATAATCTATAAATCCTTGTATTTCTTCGTCACTCATAATGGAATCCTATTTGTTTATAAAATTCAATATTATTATTACACCAATCTTTCGTACTATTTGTAAACATAGATTTAGTTATATCTAAGTTGACATTTTTACTAAATGATTCTAGAATCTTTCCATTTATAACATCATCCATGGTATAGGTGTTTTCTCCGAATCCGTATGTTTGAAATTGATTATTGAATTCACTGTGCCACTCATAGTCATATTTGTGTTCTTTATAAAAATTGTTAGCATTATTTTTCATATTCATTTCGTGCGTGGTATACCGTATCTCATATTTATTATAATATTGTTCTAACAACAATAGAGTTATAGTGTGAGAAAATAACATCACACCATCATCTAATTTATTATGATTATCCAATATTTTGATTACTAAATCGTTAGCCCCATTGTTTGTTATAGCATTGTTCTCTGCACTTATCTCCAGTTTTTCAAAGAGACTTTTGAAAAGAAACCACCGATAATCTTCAATTCCATCATCTCTTATTCTACCAAATTCTTCATTAATATAAGATATCTTATCTTCTCTAGTATATAGTGGTAACATGTTTGTCTTTAATATTTGAGCAATGTAAGTATACTCACACCATTGCTGTGACCCAGGTATTAGTGATATTTTAACTGAATCTTCAAACAATGCCAAGCATTTATCCACCAGATGCATCCGCACGATAGCATGTTCTTTTATCATATCAAAATGATATATGTTCGATAAGCAATAGTGTATAGTGCCTCCATAATTTGTGCTAGAAAAATACTTTAATAATTCTCTTGCTAGGTCATTAAAATTTTCTATATCGAGGTCTTCATAACCTGATGTGAAGAAATTATTAAATAAATGGTCTATTGAGAAGTGCCTATTATTTATTGCATTGTGTCCTCCCCATTTTTCAGGTTCTAAAGACGTAGAATAAAAAGATTCTTGCATAGTGTTAACTATATATTCTCCACCACATCCACCCACATATGAAAAGAATACAAGTCGTTTAGAAACCCGTTTCAACCAATCTTCTAACCAATCAACTGTAATAATTATTTTGAGTTCTTGTTCAGATGGTATTTCTATAATTTTTTCACTGTCTTTTACTAACCTTCTACGACTCATAGTGGTTTATCTCTTTCTTTTACTGTTTTATATCCTTCTGGCAATACAATCTCATCTATTTCATTATCGACATCTCTATTTCTAGTGGATTTAATAATACCAAATCTTTCAAACCCCTCACTTTCAGATAATTTTTTAATATCATCTATCTGATGTTGATTCCATTTGAATACAATAAATTGCCAACCTGCTTTACCACCTGCTGAGATGTATGCTCTCCAATTCTTCTGTAAAGTTTTCCAATCAACGTTCTTTCTATAGAGATGATTAGTTTCTTCATCTCCATCTATTCCAAAAATAACTGTCAAACGATTATTCAATTCTTTAGATAATTCTCCTAACTCACTCCAAAAACTTTCATTTCTAGACCCACCATTTACATGAACCCAAATGTCTTTATCTTTATTGTCCAGATGATAGAAGTACTTTATAATCTCTATCACATCTGGATTTATTACAGGTTCATCAACATTACCACATAAAACTATTTCATCTAAGTGTTTCCATCTATCAGGTAGAAATGTTTTCTTTATATCTTCTATTGATAGATATGAATTGTTAAGTTCGACATCATAGTCTATCGTAAATTCTTTTCGTTCTTTAGGTGTTTCATTCTGAAGTTCAATCATATAGTTTCTTTCACATTGTGAACAGAATGCATTGCAGTAGTTCGTTATTTCTAACTGCAATCGTCCTATATTACCTTCATTTAATCCTAAAGTCATGTATTAATCTTTTGGCCAATCACTCATTGAATCAATTGCGTCATAGTTAAATATTTCTGCTGTTGCCCATTCTTTTTCAACACACCACCAACACTTCTTACATGTGATTGTAAACTTTTCTGTATCTTCTATCCAGCCTTCACAAGACCTTGTTAATGGAGCCAAAGTGGCAAGTAATCCATATTTCTTATAAAATGCTAAAACGATTCTTTTGTCTGTATGAATAAATGGTCGATACTCATGATATCTATCGTTGTCTTGTACTTGTTTTTTAAGCCATTTATCTCTATGTACCCAATCTCTTGCTGGCGCTCTATACTCCCATATATTCCCCCAAACTGGTTTACCTATTTCTTCATCTGGATTAAGAGTGACGCCATTAAACATTCCGGTGATTTTGTGCTTGGCGATTAATTCCCATTGTAATTTAGAACCATTATCAATGTAATCTTTTCCTTCTGTCATTTTAATCATATGTTCGCCAAACTTTACATTCGGGAATGCTTCTTTAACAAAAGCAACTGCTTTTTTAGAACCAATGTGCTGAGTAGGTTTTTCTTCGTGAATACATGTCCATTGATGTATAGTAATGTCTAGGTCATTCTTGTCGATATGATATGCTAATAGGTACAACAACATTGACGAGTCCATGCCGCCAGACATACCAATTGCTATGTCTTTATGATTTAGATTTAGTTGTATTTCATAGTTTTCAGGATGTATTTCATCGAATTTATCTTCACGACCATATATTATTGCTTTGTCATTTATTATCATCTGTCATTCCTATCTGTAGTTTTCAAGTTCAATTTAGAACATTTTTCAGTACATACTTTTAATTTTGGGTTAACATTGTCATCATACTTATTAGAGAAACTTTCTTCTAAATCTTTTATAAAAAACACATGGTTTATTATATCACTAAATGAATGTGAATGCAAGTTATTCCAATCATTATCATACTTAGATACAAATTTCTCCCAATTCTCTCTGTTGCCTATGTTTTGTCTTGTTTTATATTGATATGCCGAGTTAATCCAACAACATCTCCATACAGAACCATCATGAGATATTTGATAATTATTCTCTTTTTTCCATTTACAAACAATACCAGCACTTTCTCTCGCATTTTCTAAATTATCGAACATATCTAAATTTTTATCTATTTTAATATCTTTGATAATTGATTCTGCTTTGCTTATTTGAGCATCAATGTCTTTATTACTAATCACTGATAATTCATTGTCTTTGCTTACTTCTTCGTCAAGTTTGCCTGCCTTTTTGCTTAACGCCAAAAAGACTGCTTTTGATTCTACTCGCTGTATTCTATTTCTTTGAAAGTATTTAAAGCCATGTTGTTCTGATAGTTTCTTTGCTCTTTCCTCGAGTTCTTCATTGAAATCAAAAGGTATCATTTTCCATACAGCACATCCACCACCACTAATAAATGCTTTTGCATTTTCTATTATCTTAGAATAGTTAGTATCAATTCTATACATATTCTGTGTTTTGTTATCTACACCATCTAAGTCAAACATTACATGATGTCTTCCTGGTAGATGTTCGTGTAGTATTTCACCTAGTTTCTTCCAAAACTCTGGTGTTTTATATGAGCCGTTAGTAGAGATAATAAAATCGTGTATTCCCTTATACTCTGGACTTATAATTCCTAATTCCTCATCACCAAATGGTTCAGTATCGCCTTTTAGTTTTGATGCTGAATATTCTATCAGTTCTAAGAAGTCAGGATGAAAAGGACTATCGCCAAAACTTCCATCATATGTCAATTGTTTTACATTACCAACAATCTCATCAATAAGTCTGTTATGGACATCAACTGACAAGTTTAAGTTCTTGGGTGGACTTGAAAATGTGCCTGTGTCAGTATTCAATACATCATGTCTAATACATCCTGGACATTTTGCTTGACAGTTAGAAGAAACTTCAATAGTTATATTCATCATAGTGGGTTTCTCTTATATGTGAACGTCATAATTTTCTTTGACGCATTTTTCTTTACATACATCTATTTTATGCATGTTATCTTCTATCCATTTAAATATAGGACCATTAATTATTTCTTCCATAGAATAATATTTGATATTGTGATATTTTTTATCTATACCTGAATCTTTCCACAATCTAATCGTGTGTTTTTGAATACCATACCAACAACACGGATATACATATCCTTTTGCAGAGATATATATGTTACCCATAGTCTTGTGAAATTGGTCGCCACCATTTCCTACCTGTGCTTTACACTTAGGCTCTATTGTAATTGTTTTTTTAATTTCTGTCTTTTGTTGCATTTAAAATTTCCAAATAATTCTTACGAGTTGGTTCCACTCCCGCCTCTTTACACGCCTTTTTAATATGTGGCGGTACATATCGTCCATAATTTTCTGGTATTTCTATATTTTCTATTTTTTCGTCTTCGCCTCTAACGCTTTGTACAATATGAAATCTGTCGAAGTTTTCACTTTCGGAATAACTTTTAACTTCATTCAGTTGATGTTGATTCCAACTGAACACTATAAACTGCCATTTCGCTCTGCCACCAGCAGATATATAAGCACGCCAGTTTTCTCGTAGCCTACTCCACTCAACATTCTTTCTATATAAATGGTTTGTATCTTCTAATCCATCAATACCCCACACAACCATCAATCGTTCGTTCATACTTGCTGACAACTCTCCAAGTTCTTTCCAAAATTCGATTGAGCGAATCCCGCCGTTGGTTGCAATATGCATTTTTATATTCGGTGCTAGTGTGTCCATATATTTTATAATTTCTATTATATCTGGATTAATAACAGGTTCATCAACATTGCCACAATAATGTATATCATCTAAATGTTTCCAACGACCCTTTACAAACGTTTCTTTAATTTCTTTTAAAGATATGTAAGTATCATTAAGAGATAAATCAAAAGATGTATTACCTTCCCATCTATCTTTGGGCTTAGTGTCACTTAACTCTTTTAGATGGTGTCTTTCACATTGAGGACATGCGGCATTACAATAGTTTGTAAGTTCTATTTGTATTCTGCCAATGTCTGATTCCTGTGCCCAAGTCATTAGATAATCCTACCAAACCCATACCAACGTTCTAAACAAAAAAAGCACGTTTCACAATGAATAGGATATCCATCTTCATCTTCTCCACTGGGAGATTCGCACGAACAAGTATTAGGATATAGTTCATCTAGTACGTTTTCTTCTTTATAAACCATAGCCACATCTCTTTTAGACAATAGGGCAAATGGAGCACCCTTTCTAGCAGATGATACAGGCAATAAGTCTCGTTCTTTATCTCTTTTATCTATATGAAACTTGACTTCTTCCAAATTTAAATTATGATTATGTTCAAAATATTCTAACATATCATCTATAGGTGGATTGGATGATATTCCCGAATATATATCTTCTACTTTATATTCGTTACGAAGAATGTCAGCCATATCTTCCTGACCAGTGACATAGCCTTCATCGCTATGTTCAATAAAATTAGTTATATGTTTGACTGGTCTAACTCCTGTCAATTCGTATACTATTTCTACAACACGTTTTGCTAACATTGGATAATATGGTTTTTCATCAGTTCCCAATGTAAGAATGTATATCTCTGCATCGGGAAATTCCTTACACAATTTATAATAGACAATTGCCGAATCAGCACCGCCTGATAACTTCATTCCTATTTTCTTTTTCATATGTTCTCCTTTATGATTTGTAGTGCTTCTTTATTGACTTCTTCAAATTTGGTATCTGTATGTGTATCAAGTAATTCTATATGTTTTAATGTTCGGTCTAATTCAGGTGCTATATCGATATCAGCCATCAATATATCATCTATCTTTTTATTGCCAGTCAAATGTTTCATACGAACATCTTTCGGTAATTGGTAAATGCTAAGATAATCTGGAGTAGTTAGTAGATGATATCCCGTTTCTATTCCTATATCACTAAAATACGTTGTTAATTCTTTCATTTTATTAAAGTTTAATATACTTATAACAGAATTTGTCATAAGATGGCGTATTTCTCCTGCATCCTTGTGTTTCTTATATTGGCGCATATTACTATCAATAGTTTTCCAATCAACTCCCCAACGAATACATTCTGCTAGTTCTTCTATTGCATCAATACTAAATGTTATCACAAGATTTGGAAATTTTAATAACTTATCTAGTATTGCTTTCTTCGGGTATACACTTCCATTTGTTACTATCATCAGTTCAAACTTATCAGGTTCTATAACTTCTCGGTCAAGTTTATCCAAAAACCACTCGAAGTGTTTAGAATAAAATGGTTCGCCACCTTCTATTTTGATAAATCTAAGATGACTCAAATCAGTGTTATCTAATACATGCTTCATTTGTTCTTGGTAATTACGATACTTAGTGTTCGTCATGTCTGCATCACTTACCATATTATACAGATTAAGTTCTTTAACTAATTCTTTTTTAGAACCCCATTTACTACTTTGTCCAGGATTACACATTCTGCACATCATATTACAGGTAAAATCTAATGCTATTTCTAAATCTTGTATTGCACCTTTAACATGTAAATCTCTTCGTGAAAAGAGGTCGTTTGTTTCTACTCGTCTGCTACGAAAACCTTCCCTTTCTTCTACTTTGCATTCTACACATATTTTAGGAAACTCACCCGATGCCAATTCATTCTGTAACTCTATGTATGGTTTTTTCTTATGTAATTCATCTAATGTTTCTACATCAAAAATTGTTGGAAGTTTACTCCATTCATCATCTTGTGGATTATTTTGCCAACTTTCAGTACGGGCACGACAGCACGGTCTCAAATTTCCATTAGTATCAACTAAGGCGACTCCACTGTGTGTATGAGTACAAAACATTATTTACTATCCTTCATTATATCTTTAAATCGTGGATGAATATCTTCTATATTCGTATTTCTTAACTTATCGTAGTATCTAGTAGTCTTTTTAAATTCTCTAAATACCATCTCATCATACTCGTGAGTATTTATAATCGCAATTGCTTGGTCACATTTGCTATCATTTTTCTTATCAAGCCACTCACAAACTATTTCCCGATACTTAGGTTTCAATGCTCTTAGTGAAAATCCTACTGGATTATCTAACAAATATTGTTCTAATTCAATATCACTATCAATAAAATAATCAAACCATGAGTCTATTATAGCATAATTATACATCTGTGCAGTCATATGTAATGACATTCTATCACCAAATTCTCTTTCATAGATATCTAAATTGTTTGATATCTCTTCCCATTTACTTAACGTTCGTATATAATCTTGGGTGATTCCTGCGCCGTCAACAGACAGTTGAAGATAAATGTTGTCAAATTTTTTCAATAAATCAAACCATTTCTTTGATACGTTCGTTGCATTGGTTGTTACATCAATCTCAACATCGCTATTAATCTTAGATAGTTTGTCTAAAAATTCCCTACACTTCACATCAACTGATGGTTCACCACCTAGAATTTTTATTCGCACCAGTTTATCCAACTCAAGTTTATTGACATCTTCTGTGTCTAAAACATTTATTATTATGTTTTGTTCTTTTGCTATCAACGATGATGATTCAGCGTTACACATTCTACACATTAAGTTACAAGAATTACTTGGTCTATAATCTAATAATTGTACTCCGGCAGACATATCATATTCTTCGTACGATTGTCTAGAGGACCGTACTCCCGATTCTTCAACACCAATACATTCAGAACATGTTTTACTAACGTCACCGCCATACATTCTTTTTTTAATATCTTCCAATGTTTTAGATGAATTGAACGCATCTATATTACCATAAAAATAATCTCCTCTCCACTCACAGCACGGTGCTATTCCCAGTGTTCCATGGTAATGTAGATTGACCCAAGGGGCTTTACAAAATGGTTTAGCAGTGGTCGACATTATTTTCATCCATTGCCCAATGACGTTCTTGGCACCAAAAACAATAACCACAATCATCTGGACGTTCACCATTCCAATAAGCAGGTGATTTTACATCACCGCCTTCACAAGACCTAGTAGTATACAATAAATCTAATATGTTATTATCTTTGTATTGTTTTATAACCCATGATTTGTCTATATAGAAGAAAGGATTAGTTTCTTTTTCCATAGGGTCTAACAAATCAAGTTTAATAATTTCTGTTCTATCTCTAACGGACATTCCGCCTTCTACTTTTGCTGACCGTGGTGGGTTCAATGTTGTTGCATTGTATCTCATATCAATATTATAATCAGACATTATCATATCTCTAAACCCATCAACACATATACACTCGCCAGTTCTATGTCCATAGTATTCTATGATTTTTGGGTCTACATCTTTTAGTTCAGCCATCTCTAATAGTGGTGGTATAAAATTTGTATGTCTTACTACTGTTGTTGGATTACTCATACTACGTAGCCACTCAAAGACATTTTCTGCTATCATTTTTTGCCATGGTCTAGTATTCCAAAGTCGTCTATGTGTTATTAAATGAACAGTACACTTTTGTTTTCTTCTATTCAATTCACTAATAAGTAGATATGATAGGAGTGCCGAATCAGCACCACCCGATAGGTCAACTGAAATGTTACTATGTGAATAATCTAAATGAATGGGTAGACCATCTACAACAAACATATTATCAGTAGTGTCGTATTGTTTTACTATATCTTTCATATCAAAATAACTCATTTAAATCTCCTTAAACAATCTAATTACAGTTTTATCTTTACTAATATCCTTTACGCCATCTTGAAATACTGGCTCAAGATACTGAGTACGACTATCGAAAATCTCTTTAGCATCTTCGTCATTTAATGCTTTAGGACTACATAGTCCACATCCGCAGTGTGTCTTTGGACATCTAATCACAGGCATTTTTCCGCTACGCAATGTTGTACGCAACTTATCAATTATTGGAGCAAAGTCACTTGCTTTACCAATCGGACCAATTTGTCCATCCATGTTAACTTGGCAAGTCTGATGATGCCACACACCATCTAGTTCGCTATTAATAAAAAGAAAATCCCAGTTAACCATACAGTTCCATCCTTTAAAATTAGTTGATGGTACTCTAAAACTTTTAGTCCATTCATCATCAACTTTGACACTTAAACATTTGCCATTGCAACAAGGTCTGCCAATAGTCTCAAGTGATGTTTTTGCTTTGGGTTTTTCTGTGGTTATCATATGCACCACACCAGAAGGTGCTTTTGGTTTTGGTTTAGGTTTCGGCTTCTGTGTCCATTGGTTTTTAAAATACTCTAATTGTTTTTCTGTATACTCGTGTGCTGTTCCATCTAACAAATCAGATTTGTTGGTGCTATCACCAATAGGTCTACTAGTGTATGTTATGCCTAACTCGTCAAACCATTCTGCTAACTCAATACATTCGTCAAAGTAATCTTTATGGAACATATGATTGATTCTAAAATTATAACCACTCTCATGCATTAATTTTATATTTGCTATTACTAATTTCTTTTGTTCTGGTGTACCTTCTGCGTGATAACTTAATGTAGTACTGTTTACACAGTCCATTATTTCTCTGCATTTTTTCTCTGAATAACATCCATTTGTTGTAATGTTAGACCTTATAAATGGATATGTTTCTTTAGCATATCTCACAAACTCAAAGAACGCAGGATGTATTGTTGGTTCGCCACCTGTGTATGCAATGTCTAATTTAAGAGGCTCTTTTCTATATAAGTCCATTAACTGTGAATATTTGACAATACCATCTAAAGTGTGTTTAAGTTTATCAATCTCAACTAGAGGACTAGTTTTATTACTATGATGTGGACCGCAATAACTACACGCATAAGTGCATCTGCGACCTAAGTCCCATACTACACTAAAATCTTCTTTGCGTGTGTGATTAATTCCGGTGAACATTATTTTCTTCCTAACTCTAAGTTGAATTCCTCGGGACATCAATACTTCCAAAACCAACTATTGATTCTTTATATTCCCCTTTGTTTTCTTTAATTGTTTTTGCTTTAGTGAACCAGTTTGATGAATGCCATCTTCTTGTATCAAAAACTAACATTGTACTCTTGTCCCATTTATAATCTGAATGCCATCTTAAATCTCCATAGGTATCAAAGTATTCTGTGCCACGTGGGTGATGGTCCATAACTCTTTTGTCCCACATAGGAAACTCTTGTTTGTATTCAAAAATTTCTTTATTATCTTGATAAACCATATTGCCTTTATGAAACATCATTTTTCGTGGAATATCTGTTATTTTATCATAATTCACAGTGTATGGATGTCGATAGCAATCCCAAGCCAATGGAATTATACATCCCACAATAACTTGACAATCACTAATGTCATCCCATGGTACAGTTGCGTAATCAGTATGTAAGTTAGCAGGTTCACCTGAATGATGAAACTCAAACAACCAGTCAAAGTGATGACCCATTAGTGTATTCAATTCATCCATTAATAATTTATTGTCTGCATCAGTCATTGGTGCAAAATAATTATTCTTTTTTAATCCTGACTTCTTTTTTACATCCGAATTTCTAAAATCGTTAATCTTATTTTTAAAAATATCTATACTCGATATTGTAGGATGAGTTCCATATGGTATGTTATATGAATCTATGTTTACTCCACTTTCCATGAGCCCTCCGTTATTTTAATATCTTCAATTTCTGCTTTGTTCAGACCTTTGTCTGTTCCTCTCTCGTCATACATTCCATCAATTAACATTCGTAATGCTGTTCTTACTCCTGCTTGGTCACCCTCTTCGTCCCATCCAACATGAAATGAATCCGTCTCTCCTAAATTAAAATCTTTACATACTTTTGTATAATAATCTTCATATCTACTCCACCAAACGTCTGGTCCAAAGTGTTCCATCATATTAACACCTATCCACATATCAGATACATTAGCATAATTAAAGTCGTTCATTATTTGTATCGGTCCTGGTGGATTTGGCAACTCATCACTTCTATAATATCTAATACCAATTCGTTGAGAACCCATTCCTAATGCTTTAGATAATGAGACTGATATAGACCTAACAGCAGGATGAGTAACATCAAACTCGAAATTTCTACATTGACCGAACCATGCACCATCTATATGAACCGGAACTCCTATAGAGTGACAGTGGTCTAGCAACTTATCAAAATCTTTATGATAGCCAGTTGTTATACAAGAAGGATATGATACTACAAATACATCTCCTTCTTTAATCTGAGTGTAGTCTGTAATCTGATTAACTTTGTAGTCTGTCAATCGGCGATGATACTTATACTCGCCTTTATATACTGTTATTTTTTTACCATTTAGCATATGCAATTCATCTAATTGATGTGTTGTTCCTAAAATAGCATCACGTCTATCAAATGTATCTAATCCTATATACTTTACTCGTTCATGTGACGTAATCCATTTATCAATGGCAGTCAAAAATGTCTGCGTATATTCGTGTGGGTCCCACGGATATTCTTCTGTTCCCATATTCTTTCTAAATTTATGAAAGGCAGACATATACATTGGTCGTTGCCTTCTCGTTCCTAAATCATTTATTGTTAAATCTTCGTATTTCATTAGTTCCATTTCTCCACAATTGCGTCTAATTTACAAGGACATGCAGTATAATCACACACAATGGGCTTGTCTGGTAAAGTATAATCACCAGTTAGTATATTGCCAAGTGAACCGCCAACTCTCTTAGTACATCTTAATATATTGCCATCAGGTTCTACCATTATTCGTTTCATGCCAGCAGTACAAGTATAGCCTTCAAATCGATGCAACTCTTTATCTAACACTTTCATAAATTTCATCGGCTCACCATCAAAATGTAAATTTCTAGGGAATGTCCAATCTAGTCCAAAATCTTTCATATTATAATAATTATTACTTGTAATCCATTCTCTTTGTTCATCAGTGTATTGAAAGTATTCAGTTCCATGAATGGATTTTCGTACGAACTTAGGTGTAATTTCAACCTTTAATCCTTTTAATCTTTCAAACAACGTTACTGCTCTCTCAAAGTTATTTGGTAGAATCATAAGAGGAATAGATACACTTGCTTTGTGTTGCATTATCTCTGCAACTTTATAAAAATGGTCATCATCTGCTTCTTCATAATGCCACGATAGGAATACAAATGCTCGTTGGGCTCTAAATTTCTCCCAATATCTTAAAGTTCTTGACGCATTTGTAGAATACTCTACGAACACATTGTCAGAAGAAATAGTGTCAACAAAATCTTGGAACTTCGGCCACACTGTTGGTTCACCACCTAATACTTCTACATATAAATATTTGTTTCGTTCTTTCAACTCATCAATTAATTTTATATATGGTGCCCAATCTGTGGGCCATCGTTGCGACCCATCTCTATGAAAATCTGAACAATACGAACAACTGTAATTGCAAACATTGTGAATAAACAATGTTACAATACAACAGTCTAAGTTTTCTGATGTTATGTGCAAAACAACTCCTTATATTGTGGAACGATATCTATTATATTTTGGTCTCGTGCTTCGTCAAGTTTGTTTGTAATCTTAATGAACTCTGGTAACCATTCCTCAGAATAATCTTCACTCAACATAAATCTAACTGTTGAATCTAAAACTGTACAGAAATGTTTCTTCGTTTTCTCTGGATGGTCACTAGCCTTTACCCAGTCTTTATATTCTTCATACAATGTAACTATTTCTTGTTTGTTCTTTTCTGGTAACACTTTAATGTTATAGTATTTTGGTGAGTGACACATGTGCTGTGTTATTGTTGGTCGTGGACTGTGATGAGGATTATACTTATCTAATCCAGACTCTTCTAATTTCCATTTCATAAACTCTGGCATATGATAAACATTGTAAGGCGTAACTGTAAAGGCAAACCATGCTTTCAAGTTTATACGTTCATTGTCATTTAATGTTTTCATATGTTTATAGACTGCTGGAAACTTTGCTGGTGTTCTTTGATAATCAAAGACTTCATTACATCCATCAATACTAACACCGATACGAATCTGCTTAAACTGTTCCCATAGATATACTAGTCTGGTTGGTACCATAGTTAGATTAGAATTATATTCAATCTCTATGTTATGAGCATTACCACTCGCAACTAACTTCTCTAAACTTTCTTGGTGTTCTTTGATGATTAATGGTTCACCGCCAACGATGTATAATTTCTTAGCAGTAGTACAGTATTTCTCAAACTGTTTCCAGTAATGGTCAGCATTCTTAAACCAATCATATTGGTCTGTTGCCCATTTGCCTTTATTGTTTTGTGTTAATTTAATTACATCATGTGTATCTTTGTATTGAGTTCTTCCTGTTATCTTTACAAAGTCATCATACCACATATGAGAATCAGTAGGACCACACATTCTACATTTTAGATTACAGAAATTACCATAACGAATATCAAAGAAGTCAATGTTCTGTTTCTCAACATCAAGTGTGCCATCTGCCTCTGTGACTTCATGTATTCGTGCTTCAGAAAGTTCCCAATCTTCAGTTTCATATTCTCGTCTTGACCTAATACCGTTGACTTCTTCTTGTCTGCAACGTTCACATTCTGGATGCCATTCACCTTCCATCATCGTCTTGCGAACATCTTTCAATAGAATCGCATTTCTGGCTTCATTAAAATCATCACGTCCAGCGTTATAAGGAGTTCCATCTTCTTTCTTCATTATGCCACGCTGAGGTGAATACGAATTCGTATTACAACATATTCTCAAGTCACCATTATTTCTAAGATTGATTGAGTTCCATGGCATTGGACAAAGTGTGTTCCCTTTTGATTTTGGTACGTTGTCAAAGTCTTTGCTCATAATATTATCCTTTACTTAAATCCCCATTCCCTTTCTTTACACCACCAACATTCGCCACAATGTTCTAGTCCAGGGTCTTTTATGTTGTTAAAATAATCACAAGTAGGGTCATACTCACAACTTCTTGTTATTGGTAATAAACTATCTATTAAGTTTTCTTTTCTATACAACTGTGCTATACCTTTCTTATTTGTATTTGCCCACGGCATATAAAATTTATTGTCTCTGTATGTCATCACATTGTCTGCTGAATCTTTTCTCGTGTAATCGAAGTCAAATACAGGCGTGAATTTACTTGCAATGTCATCTGGTGGATTCATCGTTGTTCCGTCATACACTATATTTATTTCTCGTTTATCTATGTCTTTCTGTGGTGCATCTATCATTGAACTGTCAGTTGCGGCTTCATCATAATGTATGTGATGTACTACATTATTATTTCCTGTTAATTCTATACATTTCTCTACCACTCTTGGTGCAATGATTGAATTTCTTCTATACTTTAAATTACTTCCAGTTGTATAGATATGAATAGTGTCTTTGGTGTGTTTCATTAGATAGTACAATAATATAGCACTATCAACACCACCACTGACCATTATTCCTACTGGTCCAGGATACATTTTGATACTAATATTATCTAGTTGAATAATTCCTGAAGGTGACACTAAACTAATTCTCCTGCAAGTGGAAATATCTCAGAAATAACTTTTGCACAAGCGTGAGCAATTTCCATATGCTCCTTTTGTGTGCCATTAGCACCACGCAATTCAATATAATGTACCCAACTACGAATTGACCCATTCATATACAAACGTGTCTTAGTTAATCCTTCTGGTAATACTACCCTTGCTTGTTCTTTTGCTATGCCATTTTCTATTGCCCATTCATAAACTTCTCTTGCTTGTTTGATTATGCCATGTTGTTTTCTTTGCCAATCTGTAATTAATTCTACAGTCTTTGCGTCTGCTTGAGTTGCCGGGTCTTTTTCAATATCAATAGAATTTTGCCTATTCTTGTGGTCTTGTAAACGGCATTCACGGGTAGTGAATGCATCACCCATTTCGCCTGGCTCTGCGTAACGTTGGCTGAACTCCTGAAATGAAAAACTTCTATGTCTTACAATTTGATGTGCAATGTCACGTGTTGTTTCAATTTCTAAACACGCACTAACCATTTCAAGTGGACTCCAATGTTGATGTTTAATCAAATACTTAATTAGTTTCTCACTAGTTTTTTTATTGATTTGATTATTTGGATTACTTACTTTGGCACAATAAGCAATTAGGTCTTGTACGTTATCTAACTCCGAATTGTCCGGTGCCGTGCTGTGTGATATTAATTTAACTTTCATTTATTCTCCATCTCTGTATAATTCTGCTTGATTAACATGAAATCCATCATCTTCTAGTTCTCTTAATAGTCTGTCATCAAACTCACCATCCCAATCATCACCATCTTCTGGTGTCCAATCTAGTAATGGTGCCATCTCTGGAAATACATCTCTAAAGTTTGTATCTCGTATTCCATCCATCTTGTTAATATACTCAATAAACTCTGGCATACGTTCTCTACTCCAATCTCCGCTCTCTGAGAATGATAACATACCTTTTAATCTTTTGACACCGTAGTTTGCTTCTTTCCATTCTTCAAAAGTTGCATCAGAGCCTCGGGTACTTAATTCCCAGTTTGCTTCTAACCATTCGATAAACTTATCAAACTTAGCACGAGTCATTTCTTTAAACCAATTTGGCAATACTTTAACATTTAGATGTGGCGGATGATAAACGAAGTGATAGTTAATCATACCTGCGCCTAACGGCCACATGTTAATTTTCTTAAACTTCATTTCTAATTTCCACTTAATGAAATCAGGAAGATAATAAATGTTCAAGGCTTGAACTGCACAAGCAACTGTAACTTCTACATTAGGTCCTGTGTTATCTAATAAATGAAACATCTTAACTGTGTGGTCCCACTTACTAGGAAAACGAATATAGTCATTCATTTCGCCGATACTATCTACACTATAATGAAAACGCACATTCTTAAACTCATCCCACAAGTCAAATAATCTCTGTGGCATTTCAACACCATTTGAGTTGTATCTCAATTCAATACCTTTGGCATATCCTGCTTTAACAACCTCTTCAAGTAGAGTATAATGTTCTTCAATGATAGTTGCTTCGCCACCAGCAAAGTATAACTGTTTCATATGAGGTATTTGTTCATACAACTGTTCCCAGAAAGCAGTATTCTTTTTATGCCAGTTATAACTAGCACCATCAATCTGTCCTTTGTTACCCCATTGCATAGTTTCTTTAAGGGATTCATTCTCAATACTTGGATGTAATTTAATCCAATCAGGAACCCATAGCGAACTGTCGTGTGGTGAACACATAATACATTTCAGATTACACTTAGAACCCAGTCTTAAATCTAAGTAACGAATCTTTGGTGGTATTTCGCCTTCTACTGAAGTTTCTTCGAGTATCTCTTTTAAGTCTACACGTCTTGCCCAATATTCTGTTTCCCAGAAACGCTTAGACATATGACCTGCATCTTCTTCAGCATAACACTTCAGACATGACGCTGGTTTTTCTCCATTGAGCATTTGCTTTCTGACATTTTTCATGTAGTCATTATTCCAACTACTCATCAAGTCAGTTACATTTAGATTTGCTGGTTTACCATCTGCTTGTTTAAGAACACCTACTTCACCGCCATGCTCTTTGTCGTTAGTTGCACCAACGCTTGATGCGTTTGCTGTACAACACACTCGCATATGCCCGTTTGGTCGTGTACTTAAATGTATCCAAGGCAATAAACAAAAGGTATCGGTTGGTGCTTTCGTTCTCTTTCGCCATTCTTCAACGTTTTTATCTGTCATCTTTGCCTTCTATTAATTTTATATACTGTATTTATCTACGTAGTTTTTTCGTACTGTGCCTTGAAGGCATCAAATTCCTCTCCGCATTTCTGGGCACATACCATTGGTTTACCTAAGTGAGTATTTGGTTTGTCCCATGATTCAACCAATCTACCAGTAAAATATTCATTATTAAGTACTGATTTTACTCCGTGTCTTTTAGCGTCAAACACATCTTTACCGCCAGATTGTTGTAGTAATTCCCAGACTTGATTCTCGCCTGGCTTTTGCCAGAACTTGTACATACTTCCTGCAACCCAACAGCACGGCAAGATTAATCCTTCTGCACTTAGATACATACTCTTTTCGGCTGCCACTTTACATTTGATTTTTACATTGTCAAAGTATTTTTCTAATGAGCCATGCTTCTCTTCTAATTTTATAATATCTTTAATAGCCTTGTTTTGGAATTTCACTTCTTTTGGTTTTTGTAGAAGTTGCTGTTCTTCGCCCTTTCGATTCATTGCTTGGTGTTCTTCTTTACCAGTCTTTTTTATAGTAGAATAAAATCTACCAGTTTTCTTTGGTATGAATTTAAAAAAGCCTGTTTCTTTTGCAATTGCTTCTGCTTCTTCTACTTGATGTTCATTGTGTGCAAAGATGAGAAAATCCCAATGGGCTCTACCTCCCGCTCCTATGAACGCTAGTGCGTTTCTCCATGCTATATCCCAATTAACACCTTGACGATATAAATGATTTGTATCTGCTAATCCATCAAAAGAGAATGTAACATGTCCTTTGTTGCCTAATGTCTTTGCTAATTCTATCCACCAATCTTCTTTCTTTGCACCAGCATTTGTATTCATGTTTAACCACATGTTTGGATTTTGTTCTCTTAAATATTTGAATACTTCTAATGTATCATTTGCGATAATTGGGTCACCAAAATTGCCACACATGTAAAGTCTATCTAATTGTTTTACGAATTCTGGTGTTAGAATTTTCTGAACATCTCCTACTGTCAATTCATGTAGTCCATTTTTGTCACCTAGATTAGGATTATCACGTCCGCCCTTAATATTTCTGTCACACATTGGACAAGATGCTTGGCACTTCTCTGTGATTTCTAAGTGAACTGCTCTGATATCTTCGTAGTTATATAGATTCACTATTTTCTACCTACAATCATATAACGATTATATTCTTCTAGTGCTAGTGTTCCCTCGTATAATGTTTCAGATACATTTAATCTCTTAGAGAATTCTTCTAAACTAGATACTGTATCATCTGCGTGTTCGTGTTCTTCGTCATCAAAATCATTGTTCTGCATTATAACTAACATGCCTTTTGGAATACCAGCCCACCATTTATCAAAGTCTACTATATGTTCGCAACTTGTATTGATTACACATGTTGGCGCACCATCAGTTATCATTTCTTTATCGCCATTGTACTTCAATGTTTCGTACATAAACTCACCAGTATATATCAAGTTGTTTACATCCATTGCACTTGCTTTGAACTGCCAATCATTTTGCGTATAACTTCTATTCAATGTCTCTGCTGGTAATGAACAACTCTCATCTATATCAAAACTTCGAATATTTACAACCTTGTTTCTTTCAAATAATATTGCTGGCAATACTCCATACCATCCTGCACAGACATAAACCATATCACCCAAATCAATGTCTAAGTCTTTAATTGTATCACTTACCCATATCTTACTTCTTAATTGTCCTCTACTAAATGCGTCTGTAAGTACTTTGCCTTCAAAATTCTTAATCATATTTTTTAGATTTAACGGAATAGTATATTTTTCTTCAGTCAATCTATGTGCTAACTTCAGTATATTAGTTTTATATATTGTTACACTCTTTAGTGTTCCAATCCATTCATTCTTAGTATCAATTGCTTGTAATACTTTAAACAACAAAAACATATCTGGTTCAGTCTTTGATGATATCATGTTCTTTATCGCACTCAATACCTCTTCACTTTTATCATTTAAATTGATTATCAACTTAAACAATAGTTCGGTTTGCAACTGTACAAAGTCTCCATCACTATCAACTACATTCTGTAAGGCATTCAACGCAATGTGATTTCCTTCTAAACAATGAATTACTCTAAACAATACAGGTATGTTTATTATGTCCGAACAACTACAAACGTTACGCAACGCATGTAATGCCTCATCATCTTCACGTATTGCTTCGATAACTTTAAATAATACAAATATATTTTCTTCAGGCTTTCGTTCATATATAAGGTTCTTTAATGCACTGACTGTTTCTCTGTGTTCTTTGCCTAATAGATATGATGATAGAACAAATATATCACTTAATACTTCTGTGTTTGCCACACGTTCAAGGCTATTCAATACGGGATGTTTATTACCGTATAGTATTGTTAGTCTATCTACTATTTCATGTGGTTGCATTATTTCAATCCTATCTTCATAAAGTATTGTTTCTTGCCAACTGTTATAACGCCAGTGTATGAATCAAACGTCATAGGGAACGCATTGTTAAATGCCTGTGAACTACTGAACGGGCGATGAAGGTCAATATCACCTGCTTCGCCTATTAAGACAATCTTTCTTGTGTCTGGTATCATATCATACCAATCATCTTGGTTTTGTAGTAAACTTACATTAGTATTAATAACTACTCCGGGAACTTCTTTGAATGCTTTAGATGTTGAACCATTTGGTAATGTAATCTCTAAATTGTTCTCTATATAATCAACAGCAAACATATCTTGTGTAGATGCTTTGAATTTCCAATCATCTAACACTTCTTCTTTCATCATTTCGTCTGCTAAAAACTTACATGTTCCATTTATATCTAAGTTTCTTATATTCTCTATTCGCAATTTAGTGTCAAGTAACATTGCTCCAACTAATCCAATTCCACCGCCCAAAGTGTACACAGTTCCTAAGTACTTTTCACCAAATACTCTAACCATGTTTTGAATCATCCACGAATACACAATAGCATGGTCTTTATTAACAAATGAACTGATATCTACATTGGGATAACTATAAATCAACTCTTTGAGTCTGTCAACTATTCTATCATTATCAGCATTTGCTGGAAGAGTTGCATGAGCAAGAAATTCCATTGCTTGTCTATAGTTTCCTAATTGCTGTGCTACATTTCTTTCAGAATACTTTTCTGCCATTTGAGTGTAATCATATTCGGCACCAATAAGTGGTCTAAATCTTTTTCTTTCAACAGTTTTTACTTGTATCTGCTCAACATACTCTGGAGTTTCATCCATCTCAAATATTTCATCAGAAGAAGTATACAACTCATCATTTGAAGTTATTTTTGATTTGTTTCTTCTCTGTCTTCTCTTTTCTTTTATTGTTGATTTAGTCATTAGTATCTTCCTCGAACTTCTTATGCAACCAGTCATAGTCATTAATTTTACTTAATGCATCTTCATCGCCTGCATGTTTAGTCCCGTAATCTCTTCCTGCATTTGCACCTTTGATTGAATATTCTCCGTACTTCGCACCATTATTTATAGTACACCAAATTTCTAGTCGTTCATCTGTTTCATCTTTCTTAGACTTTTGAATAATACTTGATGATAGTTTAGTACATTCTCTGAATGCTGACTTCCACGTGTCGTACGGATTAGTATTAAATGCTGTATAGTTTGCTGTACCTGGCATTGCCTTAAACTTATCAGAGATTGATGTTGTAAAGTCAACTTTCCATTCTTTTGCATCACGCACTAACTGTGTAGGAAATAGTTTCAGTCCACCAAAACCATACACTAATCCGTTAATTGGATTTTTAGATTTCCATACGTGAACTGTATCTTCGTCCCATACGGTTGGAAAATAGTCAAACTTAAAGTCTTCAAGTAGAATAGCATCAGCATCAATCACATAAAACATTTTACTGTCTGCTATTTGTGATGCTTTTTGGTGAGCATTAAAGATACCCTTGACTCCGTGAACTCTCTTAGCATTAGGAACTCTCTCTAATAACTTGGCATAGTTTGCATCTGCTTCTGGTTCTTTATAACTTAACATAACAACATCATATGGAATGTCTTGCGTTCTAACTAATTCAGATTTGATTGGCTTCTTATTCTTAAAAGACATCTTTCTTAGTTTGGCAGTATTTGGTTTAAGATGTTTTATTGCCTCTGATGGGATGAGTTTTAGTCCACCATATTGATGAATATATCCAGTAGATGGATTTACTTTTGGCCAAACATGAAAGTGTGATGCGTGATGTCTATCAACATAGAAACGCCTATCAAATTCATCCAAAACTGTTACATCATTATCAATTGCCCAGAAATAACCAGTATTTGTGAGTTTAGCGGCTTTCATATAACATTCTTCAAGTGTTCCAGATAAAACCTCAACAGTCTTATCTTTTTTATATTTCTCAGTATTAGATGAATACATGCCCTCATCAAAATAGAATACAGGATGTCCAGTAACTTTTGATACCACTTCATCAACTCTAATAATATTCTTAAATCTGTCAAACGAGAAGTCATCTTTGGATGGTTTAAAACTAGCAAGATGTGGACGATGAACTAGATATACACCAGCGCCAGCATCTCCCTCAGATTTAAATGCGAATACATTTTCAATTGAGAATATATCTGGATAAAAATCGAAGTCAAATGTATCTAGCAACTCTACAACAGTATCAACTACCCAATAGAAAATATGTTTCTTTGCTTTTTGATATGCACTGTATGGGTCACGAGTATAATATGTAGGAAAGTTATGTTTGTCTGGAACACGTGATGCATATTCATCATGGAATATTATATTATCTGGATGATAATCTATATTACTAAATGCAATACCACCATATCCTAAATCTTTCTCACCAGTTCTTGTGCTGAACTTCCAAAGATGTGTGGGTCCAGTTTCATATAAGTCTGGATAAAAAGAATTAGAAATAGTTGATGTTTCAGTCAAGTCGGGATTAATCATCCAAAAATTATATCCAGTTGCTTTTGGTATTGCCTCTTCAATTGTTCTTGCACTTATCTTTTCTATCTCTGGAATTCTACCAAGCACAGTATCTACATCTTTCATTTTTTCTTTGGTAGCGTTTACTGTAGGAACTAAGCGTACGCCATTACGTACGACTTTGCCACTAGCAAGTCTCACATTAAAATTATGAATGAATCCACGGTCATAACTCATTGGATAAAAACTTGTTCTAAAGTCCTCAACATCTTCGTGTACAAGCCAATACATATCACTATCAACCTTATGGTCAAACGTATGAAGGTCTTTAGTTCTTATAACTTCAAATTCTAAATCACTACATGCAGGGTCTTTTTCATAGACTGCTTTTCTTTTAAAGTTGAATATATCATATTCTTTTTCAGTAAACATAGGGGCATTCTTTGGAAACAATCCAACTCCATGATACTCACGTGATAATTTCGTTATTGGATTCTCTTTTTGCCAGACTACCACTTTTTGTTTTTCTTTATCCAAACCAAATGCGAATGAATAATCAAACTTAAATGAATCGTATATACTGGTGTTTGGCATGATTAGATAGTAAAAGTCAGTCCTTGCTTTTTCTCTGCACTTTTTATGAACTTCTAAACTAGATTCACCTTCTACTAAATTGATTGTGTAGTTTTCTTGTAGTTTCTTCAACTCTTTATATCCATATCCTTTATCCCAAAAGAATATATCATATGTTTCTGTTGTTGGTTTATAAATTATTTTTGAATCATGGTCTTTATATTCGCCTGTTAGAAAATATGCATCTCTTATATAACCATTATCATTTTTTAGAACTTCTTTTGTTTTAAATAACTTGACACCGACAACACGCCGAAATACATTTCGTTCATCACAGTTCCAGACATGCGTGATATTATCATCATAACTATCAGTTTCAAAAGAAAAATCGAAGTCGTCATCAACCTTAACATCTGGGTCAACTACCCAAAAATGTTTAGTATTGGCCACGGAAGCAATCTTATTAATCGCTTCTTCCATCTTAGGATTCTCAAAATCCTCTAGATTTATCTTAACCATACGAAAAGACGGATACTTTTTCTGTATCTGGTCGAATCTTTCATTCGTTTCTTTGTCTGTTTTATAGGTTAAGTAATATCCGTCATATGCCATTGAATATCAGTCCAAAATTAGTTGTAATCATCCCTTATTATAACACTTTTTTAGTCGGATGTAAAGACTTTTACACCATAATGTTTAGAGAAATCAATAGCATCTTGCTCATCATTTACGATTGGTTTCCCTTTTATATTTAGTGAGGTGTTAACTAGAATTGGACAGCCAGTTTCTTCCTTGAATCTGGACAATAATTGGTATAGTTCTGGATGTTGTAGTTGGTTGACAGTCTGTACTCTACTAGTATTATCTACATGTATAATAGCAGGAAACTCTTTAGGAAACTTGCATTTTGCTACAAATTGCATGTATGGAGACTGAGTTACATTCTCAGGCATTTCGAAGTATTCGTGTGCATCTTCTTCTAAAATCATTGGTGCGAATGGTCTAAACTTCTGTCTACGTTTAATCTCATTCATCTTGTCTTTAATTAGTGGTCCTCGTGGGTCTGCCGTCAGCGTACGATTACCTAACGCTCTTGGTCCAAATTCTGCACGACCATTTGCAATTCCTACTATCTCACCCTTTAGTAATGTTTTTAGTGCTTTTTCAACTGGATAATCACCCTCAATATTGTAGCCAAGATATGGTGTTTTCCAGTGCAAATTCCAGTCTGCTCTATTGAACATTTGTGCTACTCCTATGCAACTTCCTGCGTCACCAGGATTTGGCATAATCCAAACATCTTTGAAGCCATAGTTTGCTGTTATCATGCTGTTTGCTTTACAATTTAACGCACATCCACCCATCAGAACTAAGTTTTCAGTAAATGATACTGTTCGATTTGCTAACTTTATTACTCTATCGAACATTATCTCATATATCTCTTGTGTTGCGGCAGCCAAATCAAACAAGTCTTGTTCTGAAGTTAAGTCTGGAAAAATCCAGTTACATCCTCTGTGTAGATTTTGTTTAAATGTATGTAGTTTATGAGCGTGTGTTGTTATACCCAACTCGTTCATAAGTTGATGTTTTAATGATGTGCCCTTGTATTTTCTATCTGCATTCCCATAGGCAGCCATTCCCATAAGAATGTATTCATCTTCATTTGCTTTTAATCCAAGTCGTTGTGTCATTGCACTATAAAACAATCCAAAACTATGTGGATATCTTTGTGAATACACTTTAGACAATTTACCACCAGAACCCTGCCAGATTGTTAATGTCTCCCATTCACCAATACTGTCTATCACAACAACTGCGGCATTAACAAATCCACTCGTGTGATATCCACTTGCGGCATGAGTATAATGATGGTCTTGATAAACTATCGGTAAATCTTTTAGTTCTGAAAACTGTTGTAAGTATCTCTTGGGTAATTCTTCTTTATCAAATGCTGTTTCATATTGTCCAGCCCATAGTTGTCTTGCTTTCTTCTTCCAAGGATTTTCATACCAAGCAATAACATCTGGCGTACCATATTCAAGTGCGTTTGTAATTATCTCAGAGTTGAGAAGTGGGTCGTTTTTGATTTTAGAGTAACGCTCTGAATGGGCCGCAAATAGAATTTCATTGCCCTTAATCAGACTAACAGATGCATCGTGATTTAATGCGCCACCTATTCCTAAAACTGTTTTGTGATTATTTGTATATGAACGGGTCACGCTTCTTTAATTCCGCTAAACGTTTCTTCATTGCACGTTCTTGTTTGAACCATGTCCATGGATATATTAGAGTACGCCATATCTTTTTTATCATTTTTTCATTCCTCGTGTGTTTTCAATATCAGCAAATAATATATCTGCCCAGCCATTATGTGCTTCTTCGTTCGGATGCATATACCTTTCGTCACCTTCAGTTGGAAAGAACAATTCTTTATCGTACATATAAGTAAAGAATGTTTGGTCTTCATATATACAATCCATATCTAATTGAGCAAAGACATCTTTCATATCTGCCTGCATACATAACTCTGTAAAGTTTGTTGGCTCAAGCAAGTTTGGTGTTAAGTTGAGACTATTGAATATAACATATTCTAAATTATTAGAAACACAAAAGTTTTGTAGTGTTAATACTTGAATAAGATAATTGTGAAAGTCATATACTGGTGACCAGAAATGTTTCATATACAATTGATTGAATTTGTCTAAGTCAGTATTTGTTTCTTCGTCTAATCTAATATTGCCATGATATTCGTGCGATGGTATATTATGAATTAGTACATTTTTATTTTCAATGAAGTGTTCTCTACGATTAGGTGCAGTTAATCCCACAGCAACGAATGGTTTCTTTCCACTTGCGATATGCTCTGAAACTTTTGTGATTGTTTGCCTAACAATATATTGATTACTAATTCCTCGTTCTGCATCAGTTTCTATATCTTTTATTCCAAGTTTCTCAGCCAACATAAAAGGCCATGCTTTATCCTTATGTGCTAGTCCAGTACCATATGTGAAACTACATCCGTTCGCATACAACATAATTATACCTCTTCTTTTTTCATAGTGAATGATTCTCCACACCCACACGTTTCGCCTTCGAGCGGATTATTAAATGTAAATCCACTATTCATGCCTTCTGTTTGATAGTCTAATTGTGTGCCGTCAACCATTATTAATGATTTGGCATCAACGAGAATTTTTATTCCTTTGTCTTCAAAAACTGTGTCATCTTCATTCACTTCGTCAGCAAATTCGATTCCGTATGCAAATCCTGAGCATCCTGTAGTTGTTACTTTGAGTCTAACTCCTATTCCAGCATCTCTATTTTCTAAGAAACTAGATACTCTTTTCGCACCCTCTTCGGTTATTGTTATCATTTAGTTTTTCTTTCTATAATCAGCGATTGCCGATTTGATTGCGTCTTCAGCCAAAACAGAACAGTGTATTTTTACTGGTGGTAATTCTAACTCTTCTACTATGTCCATGTTTTTAACTTCTTCGGCTTCGTCTAGTGTCATGCCCTTAATCATTTCAGTAACCATACTAGAACTAGCAATTGCAGAACCACAACCGTATGTTTTAAATACAACATCTGTGATTATATTATCTTCTACTTTAATTTG
>Ga0208792_1000064_pt1 | contig 45191 bp, 67 predicted proteins | sample 14_taG_FD_184087 | JGI IMG/M metagenome (GOLD analysis project Ga0208792, IMG submission 184087) | Marine viral communities from the Subarctic Pacific Ocean - 14_ETSP_OMZ_AT15311 metaG (SPAdes) (version 2) | ecosystem: Environmental > Aquatic > Marine > Oceanic | place: Pacific Ocean | collected...
ACTGGAATTGCTATGCTTGCTGAGAGTCATCTCAGTATCCATACTTGGCCTGAGAATGGTATGGCAGTTTGTGATGTCTTCACTTGTGGGGATACCGCTATACCTGAAAATGGTGTAGAATATATGAAAGAACAATTGAAGGCAACTGATATTGTGTCAAATGAATTTGTTCGTCCTTTGGAATGATTATGAGTCGTAATGATTTTGTATGGGTTGAGAAGTATCGACCCAATACTATTGAAGAGTGTATACTCCCTGACAATATCAAGAAAACCTTTCAGGATTTCCTAGATAAAGGTGAAGTCCCCAACTTGCTGTTGTCTGGACCACCTGGATGCGGTAAAACTACCGTTGCTAAAGCACTATGCCAAGAACTTGGAGCAGACTATTATGTCATCAACGGATCCGATGAAGGACGATTCCTTGATACCGTCAGAAATAATGCGAAGAACTTTGCTTCGACCGTATCGCTTTCGTCTTCTGCAAGACACAAAGTCATCATCATTGATGAGGCAGATAACACAACCCCAGATGTACAACTCGCCTTACGGGCGTTTACTGAGGAGTTTGTTGGTAACTGCAGATTCATCTTCACCTGCAACTACAAAAACAAAATCATTCAACCGCTTCATAGTCGGTGTGCCGTCATCGAGTTCTCTATTAAGGGAAAAGAAAGACAGGGAGTTGCAACCCACTTCTTCAAAAGAATCCAAGACATACTCGATCTGGAAAAGATTGAGTATGAAGATAAAGTCATTGCTGAGTTAATCAATAAGCACTTTCCTGACTGGAGACGAGTACTAAACGAGTTGCAAAGATACTCTGTTAGTGGTAAGATTGATAGTGGTATCCTCGCATCTTTCAGCAATGTTAAGACTACTGAACTTTTTAAGTTTCTTAAGGAGAAAGATTTCCCCGCCACGCGAAAGTGGGTCGTTGATAATTTGGACAATGATCCTACTGTACTTTTGCGTAGCATTTACGATGCTCTTTATACACACCTGGCAGGTCCTGGGATTGCTGCTGCTGTGCTTGTTATTGCTAAGTATCAATATCAAAGTTCGTTCGTCGCGGACCAGGAAATAAATATGCTTGCGTGTTTGACTGAGATTATGATTGAGTGTGAGTTCAAATGAAAAAGATAAGATACTACTTTAGAGACTCTGTGATGAAAGAAGATTCTCCGAATATTGGTGGTAGGGCAGAACATCTAAATCATTGTCTTAGGGAAATTGATAGTGAATTAAGAGTCAGTGTTCGGTATCCATATGTCACTGTTTTGGATGAAATTCCATCAGACAATCTTCTAAGTGAAACTTTCTTAGAATATGTAAAATGTGAAGAGATTGATTTTGAGTATGAAGAAAAGGTCACCAAACTCAAACCAGGTCCTGTAAGGGGTCAATTAAATTGGAAAAGTAGTAATAGAGGTCCTGTTAGATTAAAACCTTCTCTAGAAACTAAAAATGAAGGTCCGATTAGAGAATACAAGAAAGTGAAGGAGGATGGATTCACAAGGTTAAATAAACTCAAAAATGGTCCTCCTAAAGGAACGATAGTTGGAATTTTTACTGGAGTGTGAATTCAAATGAAGTTTAAAGCACTGATATTCATCCGTCTGAGGTCACAGGTTGATGACTCTCCTGGCAATGCCGTGAGAGACGCCTGTAAGCGATTGTCAGAACTCAATATCAAGAAACTTAGATTGGGTAAGGTAGTTGATGTTTGGTTGGAAGCAGAGACTAGAGAGTATGCTGAGAAAGAATTAGAAATGCTATCGGATAGATTTCTTGCTAATACAGTTATGGAAGATTGGGATTATGAATTGACAGAGATTGATAGTTTCCCCCAAGGTATTGAATAATGCCCCATGAATTCGATCCATGCGAAGCACCTGTAGAAGGTGAAGTTGATAAGTGGGGGTTTACAATTAAACCCACCATTACTGATGATGAACTGATTTTGATTTGTTTAAAAAATGCCCCTTGTGGGACAGATAGGAAGCAAGCACTTGCTCTTGTCGCAAAGTATCAAACTAAAGTAAACAAGAAGGTTAATTAAAATGAATGTAAAAGTTTTCCGTGCAAACACTGGTGAAGAAGTTATCTTCACTCTGATCAATGAAGATGAGAATACTATTGAGGTTGAAAATCCTTTAGTAGCAATGCCCAGTGCTCAAGGTCAAATTGGTTTTGGTCCATGGTCATATCTTCAAAAGGAAGGAACAACTCTCACAATTGATAAGCAGTATATTGTTTATATTTGTGATGCTAGGGATGAAGTTGTAGATAACTATACTAAGATCTTCTCTACCATTGAAACACCCAGCAAGAAACTGATTCTATGAAATCGTTCAAAACACCTTTGAGATATCCTGGAGGCAAATCCAGAGCATGTGGGAAAATGAATCCATATTTTCCTGACTTATATAACTATGGTGAATACCGTGAACCTTTTCTTGGTGGAGGATCTGTTGCAATCCATGTGTCTAAACTATATCCTCGCTTAAATATATGGGTAAATGATTTATATGAACCTCTAGTTAACTTTTGGACACAAGTTCAAAGTAATGGCATCGTTTTGAGAGATGAGTTAGCAAAACTCAAATCTCTACATCCCAATCCAGATAGAGCAAAAGATTTATTTTTATTCTCAAAGGAAAAAGTCAATGATCCTGAAAGATCTAGTTTGGTTCGCGCTGTCAGTTTTTATATTGTCAACAAGTGTTCTTTTTCTGGTCTCACTGAATCCAGTTCATTTTCTAAACAAGCGTCAAATAGTAATTTCTCGATGCGAGGCATTGACAAACTTCCTGGGTATTCAGAACTAATCACAAACTGGAAGATTACAAATCTTTCTTATGAAGAGTTGTTAGAGGATTCTGATGCATTTGTATATCTAGACCCTCCATATGATATCAAAGATAATCTATATGGTAAGAAAGGTAGTATGCATAAAGGGTTTGACCATGATGACTTTGCTGCAAAATGTGCTGCTAGTAAAATGGACATGCTTGTATCCTATAACTCAGATCAGTTAGTGAAGGATAGATTTGTAGGATGGAATGCTGCTGAGTTTGATCTTACATATACTATGAGATCAGTTGGTGAGTACATGCGAGAGCAAAAACAACGTAAAGAACTTTTACTTTTTAATTATGGAACCGGAACTGAAGGACTGGCTGAACTCAATCAACTTTAATAAGAATAATATTCTTGAGGAAGATCCATATCTAGCAAAACAATATCCACCATATATTGTTAATAAATGTCTTGCTGGTCATCTTGATTGTATAATGTTTGCTAACGAAATGAACAAGTATCATTTCCTCAGTAAAGATATGCAATATAATTTTTATATAAATATCTTGAGAAAAAGGAAGAGATTCTCTCCTTGGATCCGAAAGGATAAAGTCACAAACTTAGATTGTGTTAAACAATACTATGGTTACAGTAATGAGAAAGCCTCTCAGGTCCTGAAGATTTTATCAAATGAACAGATCGACTTTATTAAACAACGACTTGATACTGGTGGTACAAAATGACACAGACTTCTGAACCTCAGGTTAATTGGTCTCAAGATAAAATGATTGAGGTCAGACTTAATGCTCCTGATGATTTCCTTAAGGTAAGAGAAACTCTCACACGTATTGGTGTGGCATCTCGTAAAGAAAAGAAACTTTACCAATCATGCCATATCTTACATAAGCAAGGTAAATACTATATCGTGCATTTTAAGGAGTTGTTTGCTCTTGATGGCAAATACGCTAACCTTACTGTTAACGATGTTCAGCGTAGGAATCGTATTACTCGCCTGCTTACTGATTGGGGTCTCGTAAGTGTTGTACTTGAAGATGCTATTATAGATATTGCTCCTTTGAATCAAATTAAAGTTCTTCCTTATAAGGAAAAAAATAATTGGGTGCTAGAGCAAAAATACAATATTGGCAAAAAGAATAAAGTAGAGGAAACCGAACAGAAGAAGGAATAAATAAGACTGAGATCTTTCGTGCGGTCTCTACAAAAGTCGGAAACCCTATAAAGAGGTTCGGTTTTCACCGGTCCTCTTTTTTTGTTTTTGTGCTATAAATAAGTGCGGATGCCTTCGGGGTCCACACAATCAAATCTCGCTTATTTAAGGAGAAGTACAATGGGAAACCTCATGAAGTATAATGCTGCGGACTTGGACCAGTTAATGGACAGGATCACACGCAACAGTATTGGAATGAATGATTACTTTGATAATGTATTCAGTTTCAATCAAGAGTCTAACTACCCTCCATATAATCTCATACAAGAAAGTGACACAGCATCGCGTCTAGAAATCGCTCTGGCTGGGTTTAAACAGGAAGAAGTCAATGTCTACACAGAATACGGTAAACTCACTGTGGAGGGCAAGAAGGAGGCGAAAGAGAGCAAGGAGAACTACCTGCATAAGGGTCTGGCTCAACGGTCGTTTACACGTTCCTGGACAATCGCTGAGGACACGGAAATTAGATCAGTTACTTTTGAGAATGGGTTTTTGACTGTTAACCTTGGGAAACTTGTTCCCGAACATCATGCCCGAAAAGACTGGCTCTAAATATATTTGTATCGTCGCCGCAGGGAGATGTCTGGCAAAATCCAGATAATCTCCCTATTTTTTTAGGAGTTATTATGAAAAACCTTAAAGTTCTACTACTGATCAATAATCTTACTTTAGTCACTCAGATTGAAGAAGTGACCACTGAACTGGGAGAACCTGATTGTAAATTGATTGAACCATTTATAATCGGATCTGACCTTACTCTTACTCCTTGGTTGCTAGACTACACCATGGATAATGAGTTTATGATTTCTTCGGATAAGATCTTGACTATTGTCGAACCTAGTACTAAACTGAAGGGTAAGTACGAAGAAGTTATCAAGTGAGGTTTTACACAAACGTCCAAATGATTGGGGACAACTTTCTCGTTCGTGGTTATGAAGACGGAAGAAAAGTAAAATATAAGGATAAGTTTCAACCTACTCTATATGTAAAATCAAAGAAAGAAAGCAAGTGGAAAACACTTGAAGGTGAGAGTGTAGAACCCATTCAACCAGGAACAGTTCGCGATTGCCGCGAGTTCTATAAAAAGTATGATGGTATTGATGGGTTCAAGATTTACGGAAATGAGAGATATGTATATCAGTATATTTCTGATAACTATCCAGCAGAAGAAATCAAGTTTGATATCAAGAAGATCAATCTAGTAACGATTGATATTGAGGTTCAAGCAGAGCATGGATTCCCTGATCCAGAATCTTGTTCTGAGGAGATGCTTACAATCTCTATTCAGGACTATACAACAAAAGAGATTAGAACCTGGGGACGTAAACCATATACACCTACTCAGAAGAATGTAACTTATCATTACTTTCCTGATGAAGTAGAGATGCTTGAGGCATTTCTATATTGGTGGTCCACTAATCCACCTGATGTTGTGACTGGATGGAACTGTCGTCTGTACGATATTCCATACCTTTGTGGACGTATCACTCGGATTATGGGTGAGAAAAAGATGAAGGAACTTTCACCTTGGGGATATGTCAATCATCAAGAGATTCAAATCTCTGGTAGGGTATTCAATGTTTTTGAACTTCTTGGTGTTACGACACTTGATTATCTAGAACTGTATAAGAAGTTTACTTACAAGGCACAAGAATCATATCGATTGGATTATATTGCTGAAGTAGAACTAGGACAAAAGAAACTAGATCACAGTGAGTTTGATACCTTTAAAGATTTTTATCGTGGGAATTGGAAGAAGTTTGTAGACTACAACATCGTTGACGTGGAACTTGTTGACCGAATGGAAGACAAGATGAAACTGATTGAACTTGCATTGACGATGGCATATACTGCCAAAGTTAACTATACTGATGTGATGTTCCAGGTGAGAATGTGGGACACTATCATCTATAACTATCTTAAACAAAGAAATATTGTTATTCCTCCTAAAGATAAGTCTGATAAGAGTGATAAGTATGCCGGTGCTTATGTAAAAGAACCAAAACCTGGTGTGTATGATTGGGTGGTGTCGTTTGACCTTAACTCACTATATCCTCACCTAATGATGCAGTACAATATATCACCAGAAACATTGATTGAGACAAAGCATCCATCAGTTACTGTTGATAAGATTCTCAATCAGGATATTACTTTTGAGATGTATAAAGACTATGCCGTTTGTGGTAATGGTGCAATGTATAGGAAAGATATAAAAGGATTTCTGCCTGAGTTGATGGAGAAGATGTATGCTGAACGAGTCATCTTTAAAAAACGAATGCTTACTGCCAAGCAGCAGTACGAGAAGACGCCTACTGTGGCACTTGAAAAGGAAATCGCTAGATGTAACAACATTCAAATGGCGAAGAAGATTGCTCTTAATAGTGCTTATGGCGCTATTGGTAATCAATATTTCAGATACTTTAAGTTAGCAAATGCTGAAGCAATCACACTTTCGGGGCAAACTTCTATCCGTTGGATTGAAAATCGTATGAACGGATATCTAAATAATCTATTAAAAACAGATACTGTCGATTATGTCATCGCATCTGACACCGACTCAATCTATATTAATTTTGGACCTCTTGTTGATAAATTTTATAGCAATCGCATCAGCGAACCGACTAAGATTGTGGAGATCATCAATAAGATTTGTGAGGACAAGTTGGAACCGTTCATCGATTCCTCCTATCAAGACCTTGCGACGTTTGTTAATGCATATGAACAGAAAATGCAAATGAAGCGTGAGAATATTGCTGAACGTGGTATCTGGACCGCAAAGAAGCGATATATTCTCAACGTATGGGATAGTGAAGGTGTTCGTTATGACGAACCTAAACTCAAGATGATGGGTATTGAAGCAGTTAAGTCATCTACTCCTGCTCCTTGTAGGAAGATGATCAAAGATGCTCTCAAACTTATGATGAATGGGACTGAGGATGAGGTGATTGACTTTATTGATAATGCTAGAGAGAAGTTTAAAAAGATGACCCCAGAGGAGATAGCATTTCCAAGGTCAATCTCTGATGTGAATAAGCATAAGTCCTTCTCTACCATTTATGGAAAGGGATGTCCAATGCATGTTCGCGGAGCATTGCTATATAATCACTACATCAAAGAGAGGAAACTTGATAGTAAGTACTCTCTTATCAATAACGGTGAAAAGATCAAGTTCGTAGCATTAAAGAAGGCAAATCCAATCAGAGAAAATGTACTATCATTCATCTCAGAGTTTCCTCACGAACTTGGTCTTGACAAATACATTGACTATGACCTACAATTCAACAAAGCCTTTCTAGAACCTCTTAAAGTCATTCTTGATGCTATTGGTTGGAATGTAGAGAAGACTGTAAACCTTGAACTATTCTTTGGATAATGGATTTTTTAAAAGAGATTGTAAAAGAGATTGGAGATGACTATACCAAACTGGCAAAAGACATCGACGACACAGAAACTTACGTGGACACAGGTTCGTTCATTCTTAACGGACTTATATCAGGTAGTATATTTGGTGGTTGTTCTGGGAATAAGATTACTGCCATTGCTGGGGAGTCTTCTACTGGCAAGACTTTTTTTAGTCTCGCTGTGGTTAAGAATTTTCTGGATAGTAATCCTGGTGGTTACTGTCTGTACTTTGACACTGAAGCAGCAGTTAATAAATCTCTTCTTAAGAGTCGTGGCATTGACCTAGAAAGACTAGTTGTCATCAATGTTGTTACGATTGAACAGTTCAGGCAAAAAGCACTGCAGGCTGTTGATATATACTTAAAGAAATCTGAAGAAGAGCGCAGTCCATGCATGTTTGTGCTAGACTCTCTTGGTATGCTCTCGACAGAGAAAGAGATTCGTGATGCTCTAGACGACAAACAAGTTAGGGACATGACCAAATCCCAACTGGTGAAAGGAGCATTCCGTATGCTCACACTCAAACTTGGTCAAGCAAACATTCCAATGATTGTAACCAATCACACCTACGATGTCATCGGATCTTATGTACCAACTAAAGAAATGGGAGGAGGCAGCGGCCTCAAGTATGCAGCGTCTACAATCATCTATCTGTCCAAGAAAAAAGAAAAAGATGGCACCGATGTCGTTGGAAACCTTATCAAGGCAAAGACTGCTAAGTCGCGTTTAAGTAAAGAAAACAAAGACGTTACAGTACGCCTCTATTATGATGAGCGTGGTCTTGATCGCTATTATGGTCTTCTTGAACTTGGTGAGATTGGTGGACTTTGGAAAAATGTAGCAGGTCGTTATGAGATAGGCGGCAAAAAAGTTTATGCCAAAGCGATTCTCAAAGAACCTGAAACATACTTTACCGAAGAGGTAATGGAAAAGTTAGATGTTATTGCTAAGGAGGAGTTTTCTTACGGTTCATGAATGTATTAGATTTATGTTTGAAGATTGATCAGGCAATTCCTGATTCAATCTGTGATGAGTTTATTAGTATCTTTGATGAGAGTGATAAAAAGCAGAGACTTGATAGAAACGGATATCCAAACTGGACCAATCTATTTGTTCAAGATCTCATTGATCATAAACACTATGATGTGATTCAAAAAAAGATTGAAGAACAAAATCATAGGTTTCTCAAAACGTATCAAAATTATATTGGGGAGTATGGAAAATATTTTGAAGCAAATGAATATGAGTTTGAAGGAGGAAATATAAAATGCTATGAAAGTGGCACGGAAGATAGGTATGATTATCATGCTGACGCTAGTTCTCTTCTCACTTCACGTAGATACATTGCTATGATATGGTATCTGAATGATGACTTTGAAGGTGGAGAAACTGTATTCTATCCCGATTGTTCAATCACACCTAAAAAAGGATCTGTACTTATCTTCCCCCCTTACTGGATGTTTCCTCATAGTGGCAGACCAGTATTGAAAGGTAAAAAGTATATTATGTCAACTTACTGTCTTTGGTCACATGGATAAAATTGAATTCTTAATCCTTAAGAATCTGCTACATACTGAAGACTATTGGAGAAAGGTTATCCCTTTCTTAAAATCTGAATATTTTGAAGATACTAATCAGAAGATAGTATATGAAGAGATTGAATCTTTTGTTACTCAATATAATGATACTCCTACAAAAGAGATATTAAGTATTGAGGTAGAAAAAAGAACAGACATCTCTGATATTACATTTAAAGAGATATCAAAACTCATTAGTTATTTGGATAGCGAACCAGTTGACTTTGACTGGTTGATGGATACTACTGAGAAGTGGTGTCGTGATCGTGCTATTTACTTAGCACTAGTTCAATCTATTTCTATTGCAGATGGTAAGCATGAGAAGCATAGTCCTGATGCCATCCCATCAATTCTATCTGAGGCTCTTGCTGTTGGTTTTGATAATCATGTAGGTCATGATTACTTAGAAGACTGTGCCGAAAGATATGATCTATACACCAAAAAAGAATCCAGGATTCCGTTCGACCTTGAGTTCTTTAACAAAATCACAAAAGGTGGTCTTCCTAATAAAACACTTAATATTGCTCTTGCTGGGACTGGTGTCGGCAAGTCTTTGTTTATGTGTCATATGGCTTCTTCTGTCTTACTTCAGAATAAGAACGTACTTTATATTACTGCAGAGATGGCTGAGGAAAAGATTGCTGAACGAATCGACGCAAACCTTTTAAACATCAATATTCAAGACATTGCTGATCTTCCTAAGCAAATGTTTATGAGTAAAGTTAGCAACGTTGCTCAAAAGACACAGGGAACTCTCATAATTAAAGAATATGCAACGGCATCAGCACATGCTGGACACTTTAGGTCACTTCTTAATGAACTTGCACTTAAGAAGTCATTTAGACCTGATATTATTTTCATTGATTACCTTAATATATGTGCTTCCGAAAGATATCGCGCTGGTAGCAATGTCAATTCATATACAGTTGTCAAAGCAATTGCTGAGGAGCTTCGAGGGTTGGCTGTCGAAGCAAACGTCCCTATCGTTTCTGCCACGCAGACCACTCGCTCTGGTTATGGCAGCAGTGATGTTGAACTCACTGATACTAGTGAGTCCTTTGGGTTGCCTGCTACTGCTGATCTTATGTTTGCCCTTATTAAAACTGATGAGCTTGAGGAGTTGGGACAGATACTTGTAAAGCAGTTGAAGAATCGTTATAATGCTGAGACTGTATTCAAACGATTTGTGATTGGTGTTGATCGTGCAAAGATGAGACTGTACGATTGTGAGCAAACTGCACAAGATGATCTGCTTGACAATAAGCAAGAAGAGCAGTATAGTTATGAGGACAAACCTAAAAAAGTATTTGAGGGATTTAAGTTTTGAATAATTATGTTGACTTTGTAAAACAAACTACTAGTGAACCTAGTTTGAACTATGGTGCTATGGCATCTCGTCTTGCTGAACTTGAAGCCTCTGGAGTAAACACCACTCAACTTCTAACTGCTTCTCTGGGATTGACTGCAGAAGCAGGTGAGTTTACTGAGGTAGTGAAGAAGATTGTATTTCAAGGAAAACCTTATACTGAAGATAATGTATTTCATATGAAGCGTGAACTTGGAGATATCTGCTGGTATCTTGCTCAAGCATTTATGGCATTGGATACTAACTTTGATGAGATTCTTGATATGAACATTGAGAAACTGGGTGCTCGTTACCCTGCAGGAACATTTGATTCCTATTATTCTGAAAACCGTGTAGAGGGAGATGTATGATTAATCTTGAAATTAGTATACCAGCAGCAGTTGCTCTTCGGCAGGCATTGTATCGTGAACAGCATGGATATACTTTAGATCTATCTTGTTGTCCAACAAGGGTCATTGATATTCGTAATCTTATCGTAGAACTCGACACTAAAATTGAGGTAGAACTTCGTGACCAAGAAAAAGTTCAAGAACAAGAAGAATGATGAATGGGAGTTTGATGAAACTCCTGAAGTTCGTGCTGCTATTGCAAAACTGCATGAAGATATTCGTCAACGTAAACTGAAAGAACAAGACGACAAACTTAACTACGACACTGGAGGAAAATGAAAACGATTAGTCTTAATGAATATCTCATTGCAGGTGAAGAGTTTTGGCCTAAGTATTGGTATGTTGCTAAAGAACTTGGCGAAAATGCAAAATCAGAAGACATTCTAAAAATCATGGAATCTCTTGCTGGTGTTGCCATGAAGAATCGTGCAGAAGAAAAAACTGGACCATTTGGGTTTAATAAAAAAAGTCCTACTGCAGAAGATGAGTCTTCCACTCAAGAATAAATAATAAAATAAAAGAGATTAAGATATGTTATCTAATCAATACCGGCAACGGATGGAGTTTATTTGTAAACGCATCAGTCAAGGTGAAGAGGTACAACTATCTGATATGATATGGGCAACTAAACTAGCAAAATCAAATAGATCTGCTGGTGAAATGTTGAGAAGAGCAAAAAGATTAGCACATAATCCAAACATCCAAGAAGGAAGTTTGGATGATTTTATGAACAGGATGGACCTGGGTGATCCAGATCCATCCAACCACAAAACAGGGTTTGATAGCGCAGATGACATTAGCGATTGGTTCCACCAAAACAGAACAGATGACTGGAGACAAAGAGACTAGAGAACTAATTGATGATGTGTTTTATATTTGGGAAACCAGATATGGACTTTGGAGCACTGAGACTAAACAAGGACGAAGAATGTTGACTGGATTGTATAAAGACAATGTAATCACCATGACACGATGGCATCTTAAGTGTGAGCAAGATGGAACTCTTGATCAATATACAAGAGTGGTAGGCAACGCAAGCGTTGGGGTTGACTTATGAGTAGAGACGATGTTCCTTATTCTAAGATAAATCGTATCGCTGAAGACATTGGTGGTAAAGTAGAGCACTATAAATGTTGGGATTATGATTCGGGCAATCCTACTGAATATAGAAAAATTGTAATCGTGTATGGACACGAAAAAGTAAATGACGACAGTCCTTAACTATGCTGCTGCCTTTTGGTCTGTTGTAATTATGAACTGTGTTCAACCAGTTAACTGGAAAGCATGTCTACCAGTCCACAAATGGTTGCTTCCAGAAATAAAAACAGGCATTGAAATATATCTTGATCCTTCTATTATATACAAAAACGAAAGAGAATATTTGAATAATATAAATATAAAAAAGTAATGTGTAAAAGAAATGTCTTCTGTATTGCGTAATTTCATGGAGGCTTACAAGGCTGTCCATAATCCTGAAGCTAAAGAAGAGTTCTATGCTAGTAGAGATTCCCTAAGTGATTTGGATTTCTCCTTGATTAACGAAGAAGAACTTAACGATATTTGTGAAGAAATCGTTCAAGAATTATTTGATGAAGGTTATGATGTAACCGGTGTTGATCTTATAGTTGACGGAATGCTTTCGGAAGCAAAAGTGACTTATGGTAGTGATACCGATAGTCCTAGAGCAATGAAAGTCAAGGCAATGAAGTCAGGACTTAAAGGCGCAATGGACAAAGTAAAGTCCAAAGCATCAACTGGTGCTGTTAAAACATATGGTGCATATAGAACTGCTAAGGTAGCAGCACAAGACAAAGCAAGAAGAACATCACAGACTGCTAAGAATATGTCTGCTCAGACTGCTAGAGCAGCAGTTGATGCTAAGGCAAAAGCAAAGTCTGGTATTAAAGGTATGCTGAAGAAAGCAGCAGAGAAAGTATCCTCTGGTGCTCAGAAAGTTGCTAAGAGAATGAGTGAAGGAGCAAAACCTGATTACCTAGACTTTGACAAAGATGGTAATGAAAAGGAGTCAATGAAGAAGGCTCTTAAGGATAAAAAGAAAGGCGGTAAGTGTCCTAAGTGTGGCAAAGACCCCTGTGAGTGTGATAAGAAAATGGAAGAAGGTAAGAGTAATGCTACTAATTTTCTTTCTACTGCATATAGAGCAGTTTATGGGGAAGTTGAGAATGTAGAAGAACTCTACAAGGGTAAGCACGGTCAGACTGAGAAGCAGTATCAGGACAGTAGATCTGATGCTGGTAAGATGATCTCTGGTGACTCTAAGGGTAGCGGTGCAAACTACTCATACAGAGCAAAGAACACTGGTTCTAATCCTGCTGGTGGTTCTGAGAAACCACAAGGTCAAGCCCGTATGGGTTCTAAGGACAGGGCATACTTGAAGATGCAGAAAGCAAACCTGAAGAAAGAAGAAGTTGATCAGATTGATGAAGCAGATTCACTTGCTGCAATGCAGGCAAGAAGAGAAAAGCGTCTTGCCGCACAAAGAAAACGTGAAGGTACTAATGACAAGGGAAAAGACTTTGGTCATGACTATGTTGCGAAGAGAAGGGAATCTAATATGAAGAAAGAAGAAGTGTCTTTCTCGGAGACAGAACTGAAAAAGTTTGAAGAGATTGTAAACTCTTGGACTGACTGAGATAAAAGAATAATTTTATTATTCCTGCTTGACTTCTTGTTAAGCAGGATTTATAATGAGTCAAAATAATAATCCAATTCTAAATACTTAAAAAGTATTAATAAGTATGGCTACCGGTTTAGGATTAAACGGACTTCTAAAGAGGGACGGTGAGAAAATACCAAAACTAATAAAATTATTTAAGGAAAACAAACCTTTGATATTTTTAGTTAGCCCTGCTGGAGAGGAAAGGATAGTAGATGAAATAATAGTTAAAAATACAGAAAACAACAGTGAAAATAAGTTCACACCAAAAACTAAAAATATAGATAGTGTTTTTGGTTTATACGTTAAAAACTCTAACCCCAAGAAGTTAAAGTTATTTTTTAAATCTGGTAAAGATACAATACCAGTTAGCAAACTTGCAAATTCTACTTCTCTAGGCGGTGCATTTACTATAGGGGGATCCACAACAGGAGGTGGTGTTAATACTGAAACATATAGTGAAATATTGTCTATGTACTGTGTAGCATATGAAATTAAAAATAATAAACCAATCACTTATGATGAATTTTCCAAAAATGGAGATTTAGTTAAGAGTGTTTGGAGTTCTTTATCCGCCACTATTAAAATACCAGCATCTCTATGGTCTGTAAAGAAAGAAAGTGATAGGAAGGATTTAGTTTCTTTTGGATTATCTAAATTAAATGTTGCTAAGTTTACGTGGTTAGATTGCTGTATTGCTCAATCTAAAAAAATACTATCAAAAGTGAATATTCCTAAATCATCAGTGGTTGCTAGTGATAAGTTATTTGGAGCAGGAACTATTTCATATGATCCATATAAAATATACAATGATGCTGGATATACCGCAAAACCTGATAAGTGGAATCCTGCTGATATGTGGATAATGACTCAAAAGGGTGCCTTAAAGATGGCAAGATTTAACAAAAAGTTTGGCGGATCAAAAGCTTCGCTTCCTACATTGAATGCTTTTTTGATCAATAGGTATGAAGATAGTTCTATTATTCCTGTATCTTTGAAAAAAGTAAATCCAAATACAGTTCATTATGTAGTAATGAATAGTAATGATTATGTTGAAAGGATAAGAATTGACGATCAGAAAAACCCAGCAATCATAGAGTTTACTAAAGGAAATCGAGATGTAAAAATTAATTTTATATTGGAAACAGTTAAACTTAGAAAAGGATTAAAATATGAAAGAATACAATCTGGATTATTTACCAACATTGGGCAAGTTGTACCTGGTTCTAAAAAAGAAGTTAAAATAAAATTTAAGACATCTACTAGAGGATTGGAGTTGGAATACCAACAAACTAAAGGAAAAAAATATGCAGAAGCTAAACAAGGTGCTTTAGGAAAAACTGAATATAATAAAATAATTTCAAAAACTAGTATGGATGGAATAAAATTATTGAGCACTTTGAAGGAAAAATATGATAACAGTGATTTGAGTTTAAATTCAAGTATGACTGATTTTACCAGTCATGGTGTAAGAATAGATAATAATAATTTAAACACTGCAAAACTTTATTTGGATGATATATGGAAACAGATTAATAATGATTCTGCTGATTTATCTTATTTGAGTGGAGCTGACAAAGTTAAAGATAAAATAATTGCCGGTGAAATTGGAATATCTATTAATGATATAAAAAATGAAAAAATAAAAAGAAGAGTAATTCAAAATCTCTATAATGCATGTGCTTCTGTTGGCATTGTAAGCGGGTTATCGCCTGAGGAGAGATTACTTCAAACACAGGCTGGTCTTGGATCTGGAAATAAAATAAAAGCTGATTTTATTGGTGGAATCCATGTAAAAGTATATTAATATAATGACGACATTAAATGCATATTTCTACTTGTACTAAATATTCTTATGGGTAATCCTAGTGTAATGAAATCGTTTTTAAATTTCTTTAGAGAAGCAAGAACTTCTCAAGCATCAGATGCTGCTGCTCGTCAGAATCTAACAGGTGATGGGCATGGTAACTGGTTTGATAAGGATGGCAACATGGTTGCTAAGACTGTTAAAGGAAGACTTGAATTTTTACAGAAGAAGCAATCTAAAGGTGAAGATGACACAACTCAACAGAAATCCGCAAAAACTGAACCTAAATCAGAACCTACGCAGGATACACAACAGCAACCAGCACCTGACTCCGGGGAGTTTGGAGCATTTGGAGATGGAACTCCAAGGAGGATGCCGGTCCCTACGAGAGCAGATGGCTCTCCTAAAGAGGACCTTGGACCTCTGACTGTTGTATTTGGAAGGTTTAATCCTCCAACAGTAGGACATAAGAAGTTACTTGATGCTGCTAAGAAAGAATCAGGAAAAGGAAGTTTAAAAATATATCCTTCAAGAACACAAGATGCTAAAAAGAATCCTTATGATCCAGATGAAAAAGTAGATGTAATGAAGCAAATGTTCCCCGATCATGCGGAGAACATTATTAATGATCCTAACTCAAGATCTATATTTGACGTATTGAAGCAGGGGTATCAAGATGGACATTCAAGTGTTAAAATTGTGGTTGGTGGTGACCGGGTTAAAGAGTTCGCAAAACTCTCAGGAGATTATAATGGCAAACTCTATGATTTTTCTGGTGTGGAGACTGTATCTGCTGGAGAAAGAGATCCCGACGCTGAGGGTGTTGAGGGGATGTCAGCATCCAAAATGAGAAAGGCAGCTGCTGCTAAAGATTTTGAGACTTATAGGACTGGTATTCCTGATTATATTGATGATAAGACTGCAAAACAAATGATGAACAGTCTTCGTAATAAGATGAATGTTAAAGAAGGATGGAGTCTATGGCAGATTGCTCCTAGATTTGATTGGATGAATCTTAGAGAGAACTATGTTACAGGGAAGATATTTAAGATAGATCAAATTGTTGAGAATCTCAATACTGGATTGATTGGTAAAGTTATTCGTAGAGGAACTAACTATCTTATCTGCGTGACTGAAGATAATATCATGTTCAAATCTTGGATCAAAGACTTGAAAGAGTACACTGAAGTCAAGATGGATAAGAAGGAAAGACTACCTAAGAAACCAAATACACTCGTTGGCACTAAGGGATTCTTTAAGTATGCTGCTGATATGACTCCTGGTCATGAGGATGGAGGACAGAATCTTCAAGACGGTGGAAAAGCATATGATGGGAAAACAGCACGTTCATTTATAAATAAGTATAAGAAAAAATAGTAAAGTCATGATTTCCGAGCAGGATAATGCACCTGAAGAGGTGAAGATTCGCGTCAGACAAATGACGAAAGCGATTCGTTACAAAGCAAGAAAGGAAGGTGGTAACCTCTTCAAATCATTTAATGATTACATGGGTAGTCAGTCGGGCATTAGTGCGACCGAACGTGCTTCTGTAAAACAATCGCTTGGGTTATCAGAAAAATACTCTACGTGGAGAGATGATCTTCGTGAAGTAGTAGATGTTCCTGAAAAGGATACTGATGCTGATAAAGTCATCAAAGAAAAGAAAGTAAAAAATAAGATTGTTATCAATCCTCCAATGAAGGAGGCATTTGAAGAGATTGGTGCTACTGTGATTGAAGCAGTAGAACTAGAAGAAATGGATAATGCTGATGAGGCAGAATCTCAAAAGAAAAAGCAACTACAAGTTAAAGGTCAGATGCTGAAAAAGCAGCAGATGCTTGACCGAATGAGGTTGCAAATGCAGAAGCAAGGTAAACTTCCCACAGGACATGCTGAGGGGTATGCTCCTGGTGATGTAGACCAGAAGGTCGGTGCTGTAACTGCTATTCCTAAGAAGGATCAGGATGATGCTAAGGCACGTATCCTTGCTAAGGCAGCAGCAAAACGTAAAGCAAAAGGTGTTAAAGAAGCAACCGAAGATTCTCTGAGAGACCGTCGCATGGAACGTGGTGGTGTTGATGGTAACAATCGTTACGATAGAGCACCTAGTAATACCCCAAATACATTTGGTAAGAAGAAACCTGCTTCTGATGGCATGTCTGCACTTGAGAAAGTAAAGGCAAGCATCCGTGCCAAGCATGGTGACGGTGCCATCAAAGAAGACGCCAAGATGGCCAAACAGTCGGATGAGAAACTAGCAGCACTCCATAAGCAAGTAAGTTCTAGTGATCAGAGTCTTCCTTCTAATCAATTTATGATGAAGAGAGTGACGAAGGAGATGAATCGCAGAAAGAAAGCGACTTGATATGCCAGCAGTATCTAAAGCACAGCAAAGGTTTATGGGTATGGTATATGCCACCAAGAAAGGTGACATGACCAACCCTTCCCCTGAGGTTGCTAAAGCAGCAGCATCTATGAAGAAGAGTGATGCGAAAGACTTTGCATCAACTAAGCATAAGAAACTGCCCGAGAAAGTTGATTATGCCGATTCAAAACAAATGAAACAGTATGATGATGAAAGAAAGCGTCATAAAGAACAAGATGCTAGAATGAAATATGGCAAATCATTTAAGAAGTTTGCTACAGATGCTTCAGCAGCAAAAGATAGATTGAGACCTGGTGAGGTCAAACGATATGATAAAAAACTTGGAAAGTATGTTTCAAATAAGGATTGATATATAGTCTACACGCTATATAAATCATGCTTGCATTTTTACTTCCATTAGCATCTAAAATTATTAATGATGCCATTTCTAAAATTCCAGAGAATGAGGAACTCGGTGAGAAGATGGTTGAGATCTGTCTTGTTATTCTTACTAAAGCAGTTAAGTTAACTAAGACTGATATGGATGACCAACTTCTTGAGGTTGTGGCTAAAGCAATTAAAACAAGAGAAGAGTGATTATGTGGAGATTCTAGGGTCTCCTATTTTTATAAATATTTGATAGCAAAGTAATTTCATCTAAGGGCAAAGACATGGCACTTTGGGGCAATAAGGATAATGTTGGATCTACGGGAACAGTATCCCTTAACTATTCAACTCGAACAGTAACGGGAACAGCAACCTCTTTTGGTATCGCTGGTGGTTGTTCTGTTGGTGATGTAATCCGTTTTGGTATTAAAGATATTGCTGGTACTTATTTTGGAGATGCATCTATTATTGCTATCGCCAGTTCTGAGTCACTGACAATTGGTAGTACAATGGGCCTCTCTGGCGTAGCAATCGCAGGGACTGACTTCCAAGTAAGTCAACTTCCTAAGTCTACTATTCTAGATGTATCATTTAGTGAGACCAATAGTGATTATGATAAGTATGCTTATGGTATTGGTGTTACTGCTGTTACCAATGCAAACGAAACAGCACAGTATGGCGTAGCACACGCCGGATGGGTTGGAGTTACAACATATGTTGATAATGCTGGAGAACTTAGAGTCAAGTCTGAAGTCTTAGTTGCTGGTTCTGGCATCCATACTGGCAATCAACCCCTCTATCCCCCCACCTGATGAATGTATTTTTCTGAATTGAATGAGAAGAACTTCCTTCTCTTCGCTATTAAACACTATGAGAACCCTCAAGCGGTTACAAAGGATGACTTTGATAAAGACCTAAATCATTTTAGGTATATCAAAAGACTCCTTAAAAGATATAAATTGAATAATGATTTGAAACTTCATCTTCTGATTAATCATTTCATTATTCTTTACAATATATTCGGGGATGCTACCACCCCTATGTTGTTCTTTAAAATTGATAGAGAACTCTGGGGTATGGTAAAAACTTTTGTAGTCTTTTTAGATAGATTGCCTGAGTATCCCCGTACTTATATTCATGAAATAGATTTAGATGATACTATTCTGACCGAACTAAAAAGGATGACCAATGGAGAAGTCAAAGATTGACCGTTTTGTAGATGCTTTTCGTACAGCAATGTATCATGAGTTTCATGTAAATGAAGAAGGTATGGTAGCAAATCCTCCAGGTGGGTCTGGTGGTTTTAGTGCTTCGTCTGATGCTAAAGGTCCTACTGCAGGTTACGATAGAGAACTTAAGTTTGATGGACGTAATAAGTTTGTAAGAAAAGCAATAAAAGATTTGATGGATAGAAAGGATAAGAGAAGAAAGAGAAAAGAATCTAAAACGGCTAGAAACTTCAATCCTTATTTTGACCCTAAAAATGGATAATCAAGTTAAGTTGGCATTGGTAGAACAAAAACTAGAAGATTTGAAACCAATAATACTTAAAATTGATGCTGCGATTGAAAAACTCAGTGAGGTAAATACTACAGTTAGCAGAATGCTTGCTGTTCATGAAGAGAGAATTACCAAACAAGAAGAAGTTGACTCTATACTCTTTGCAAAGATTGACAAACTCCGTGATAAAATGGACGCAGATCATGACAGTGTGCTGCAAAGACTACGTGGATTAGAGAAGCGTGTTTGGATGGCAATGGGTGCTGTGACAGTAATAACATTGATCACAAACAACTCTGGATTGTTTTCAAATATCTTGACAACTCCATCATACTCCCCTACAATGGAGAGAACTCGGACTCAATGAAATGGATTATATTGATGTTAAGTACATCAATCTTATATCATCAAGACTTCCAAAGTTCAAAAGGGTAAAACCAGAACTATACAACTTTCGTTGCCCCATCTGTGGTGATTCACAGAAAAACAAAAGTAAGGCAAGAGGATATTTGTATAGTGTAAAGAATAATACTAACTACAAGTGTCATAACTGTGGTATGAGTGTGTCTTTCAATAACTTTCTTAAGAGTCTAGATCCTACAACATATAAGAATTACATATTTGAAAAGTTTAAGGTGGGGAAAACTGGAAAGAACTTTGTTGTAGACTCTCCAGAGGATGTGTACCGCACCGTACAGACTTCTAAACCATCTTTTGACACCAAGGTAAAGATTGATTTGCCTAATGCCTTTGAGGTGCAGGAATCAAAGGTATACCTAGAGTCAAGAGCAATCCTTAGTGGAGATTTTTATTATGCTGAAAACTTTAAAGAGTTCGTAAACACTATCAAACCTGATACTTTTGATAGTGTAAAGTTTGGAGAAAAAAGAATTGTTATTCCTCTTATTAGAGAAGGAAAACTTATTGGGGTTCAGGGCAGAGCACTCTCTACAAACCCTATTAAATACTTAACCATAATGATGGGCGATGATGAACCAAAAATCTATGGACTTGATAAAATCAAAAGAGATACTCCAGTCTTCATTACAGAAGGACCATTCGACAGCACATTCATTCCAAATGCGATTGCTATGTGCGGAGCTGATCTTGATATTAGTAACTGGGGGATTAGCAATCCTGTTTGGGTCTATGATAACGAACCAAGAAACAGTGAAATCGTCGGGCGTATCGGACGCACTATTGATAGAGGCGACTCCGTAGTGATATGGCCATCTAATATCCGAGAAAAGGATATTAATGATATGGTACTTAGTGGACTAAACGTGAAAAAGATTGTAGAATCTAATGTCTACAGTGGACTAGAAGCAAAACTCAAATTTACTACTTGGAAGAAGAAATGAGCAACGGTTTAAAGGTTACGAAGAGAGATGGTCAGATTGAGAAGCTTGACCTTGATAAGATGCATACAATGGTTGAAGAGGCAACCAGAGGTCTTGCAGGGGTCTCTGCGAGTCAAGTTGAGATGACCTCTGGTATTCAATTTTATGATGGCATTACTACAGCAGAAATCCAAGAGATTTTGATTAAGAGTGCTTCTGACCTTATTGATCTAGAACATCCAAACTATCAATTTGTTGCTGCTAGACTTCTACTGTTTTCTTTGAGAAAGCAGTTGTTTGGTAAGATGCATGAGTTGCCTGATTTAGTAGATCATATTACTAAACTGGCTTACGATAACATTTATGACAAGGATATTTTCACAAAGTATTCTTTAGAAGAGATTATGAAAGCAGAGACTTTCGTAGATCATGATAGAGATTTTATGTTCACCTATGCTGGATTACGGCAGGTTGTGGATAAATACCTAGTACAAGACAGAAGTACAGGTAGCGTCTACGAAACACCGCAGTTCATGTATATCATGATTGCGTTGACTATTTTCCGAGACTATCCAAAGGAAACTAGATTGTCTTACGTCAAAAGGTATTATGACGCAATCTCCAGACACAGACTCAACATCCCAACACCAATTATGGCAGGAGTCAGAACTCCTTTACGCCAGTTCGCGTCTTGCGTTCTTGTTGATGTTGACGACACCTTGGATAGTATTTTTACTTCTGACATGGCCATTGGCCGTTATGTGGCGCAAAGGGCTGGAATCGGCATCAACGCTGGAAGGATTCGCGGGATCAACAGCAAAATCCGTGGAGGAGAAGTTCAGCACACAGGTGTTATTCCTTTCCTTAAAAAGTTTGAATCAACTGTACGATGCTGTACGCAAAATGGAATCCGTGGTGGATCAGCAACAGTCCACTTCCCAATCTGGCACCAAGAAATAGAAGATATTATTGTTCTTAAGAATAATAAGGGTACAGAAGACAATCGAGTGAGGAAACTTGACTACTCAATCCAGATTTCAAAACTTTTCTACGAACGTTTCATTGCGAATGGAGAGATTAGCCTCTTCTCACCGAATGACGTACCAGGTCTCTATGATGCTTTTGGTACTGATGCATTTGACGCTTGCTATGTGGGTTATGAATCAGATCAGTCTATTCCAAGAAAGACTGTCGGAGCACAAGATCTTTTCTTAGACATTCTGAAGGAGAGAGCAGAGACCGGTCGTTTGTATTTGATGAACATTGACCACTGCAATTCTCACTCTTCCTTTAAGGATAAAGTCAATATGAGTAACCTCTGCCAAGAGATTACTCTTCCAACAGATCCTCTGAATCATATTGATGAAGAGATGCCTGGTGAGATTGCTCTATGTATTTTATCTGCTGTTAATGTGGGTAAGATTCGTTCTGATGAAGAACTTGAAGATTTATGTGACCTTGCAGTGCGAGGATTAGAAGAGTTGATTGATTATCAGGAATATCCTGTAAGGGCAGCAGAAATTGCTACAAAGGCACGGAGATCGCTTGGAGTAGGATTTATTGGTCTTGCCCATTACCTCGCCAAACTGGGGTTATCTTATGGGTCTCAGGGCGCATGGGATGCCGTTCACGGACTCTCTGAATCATTCCAATATTACTTACTGAAATCCTCTAATCGTATTGCAGAAGAGAAGGGTCATTGTGAATACTTTGGACGTACTAAGTATTCTGACGGCATTCTACCAATTGATACATATAAGAAAGAAGTTGATGAACTTGTTACACAGGAGCTAGAACATGATTGGGATGGTCTTAGGGCATCTATCGCTAAGTATGGACTCCGACACAGCACACTGTCCGCACAGATGCCTTCAGAGAGCAGTTCCGTTGTGTCAAACGCAACTAATGGAATCGAACCACCTAGAGGATTCTTGTCCATTAAAAAAAGTAAGAAAGGACCCCTTAAGCAAATTGTTCCTCAGTACTCATCATTAAAACAGAACTACACATTACTATGGGAGATGCCTGATAATACAGGTTATATTAATATTGTCGCAGTAATGCAGAAGTTCTTTGATCAGGCCATCTCTGGTAACTGGAGTTATAATCCAGAGAACTATCCAGACAATGAAGTACCCGTTTCAGTTATGGCAAATGATCTTTTGACTACATATAAGTATGGATGGAAAACTTCATACTATCAAAACACCTACGATATCAAGACCGATGAGGTGGAAGAGGATAAGTCTGATCTTGACACCATATTAAGCCAACTAGAACAAGCCGAGGAGGGAGAGTGTGAATCCTGTGCAGTTTAAACTCAGTGGAGGATACAGCGGTGAACCTAAGGAGACCGCAAACACAGTGACGGGAATGACGGTATTTAATACCAACCCTCACGATACAAAGAAGCAACCAATGTTTTTTGGTGCTCCTTTGGGCATTCAAAGATATGATTCCTACAAGTATCCTATTTTTGAAAAACTAACTACACAGCAACTTGGATATTTCTGGAGACCTGAAGAAGTGTCTCTTCAGAAAGACCGTGGTGATTATCAATTACTGCGTCCAGAACAAAAGCATATCTATACTTCCAACCTAAAGTATCAGATTATGCTAGACTCTATTCAGGGTCGTGGTCCTGGTATGGCGTTTATACCATACTGTTCTCTGCCTGAACTGGAAGCATGTATGGAAGTATGGGGATTTATGGAAATGATCCATAGTCGCTCTTATACTTACATCATCAAGAATGTCTATTCTGACCCCAGTGATGTATTTGATCATATCATTTCTGACGAACGCATTCTAGAACGTGCTGGCAGCGTTACAGAGTCATATGATGACTTCATTAACTGTGCTCAGACATGGGGCAATGGCAACATGTGGCAATCTGACTTTAAAGATTCACCATCTGCACAATGGGAAATCAAAGAGGTCAAGCGTAAACTCTATCGTGCTGTAGCAAATGTCAATATCCTTGAAGGAATACGCTTCTATGTTTCTTTTGCTTGCAGTTTTGCTTTTGGTGAACTTAAACTCATGGAAGGTTCAGCAAAAATTATCTCCCTTATTGCTAGAGACGAAAATCAGCATCTAGCAATCACTCAGAATATTCTGAATAAGTGGAAAGCAGGTGATGATCCTGAAATGAAGCAAATCATGAAGGAAGAAGAAGAGTGGACTTATGCAATGTTTGATCGTGCTGTAAATGAAGAGAAGAGATGGGCAGACCATCTGTTCAGAGATGGCAGTATGATTGGATTGAATGATACTTTACTCAAACAGTATGTTGAATGGATTGCTAATCGTCGTATGAAAGCGATTGGACTTAAACCTGTCTATGATATTGCTGCTAAAAATAATCCTCTTCCCTGGACACAACACTGGATTTCTTCTAAAGGTCTTCAAGTTGCTCCACAAGAAACGGAAGTTGAGTCTTACGTTGTAGGTGGAATTAAACAAGATGTTAAGAAAGATACTTTCTCTGGTTTTAAACTCTAAAATCAGAAAAAAGATAGAAGCAAAGCAAATTGATGATTGGTGGTTTCATGAGGAACCACCTAATAAATAAGGAAAGAACATTATGAACATGTGGAAGAAACTCAAGAGTACCCTGAGTACCCCAATCCCTGGACCTATCGTGGCAGCGTCTTTGACGGGAGTCTTATTGGGGACAACTATGGTTTTGTTTACAAAATTACCTGTAGCACCACGAACCGTTCCTACATCGGTAGAAAATACTTCTGGCAAAAACGAAAGCCTAGAATTAGTTCTAACACTGGAAAGCGGCGAAGAGTTACAAGTGAGAGTAACTGGAGAAAGTACTATGGAAGTTGTCCAGAGCTTACGGAGGATGTTAAGCAATATGGACGGGAGTCTTTTGCTAGAGAAATCCTCTCCTTACACACCACACCAGGACGAGTCAACTACGAGGAGACTCGCCAACTCTTCGTTCATGGTGTTCTGACGGAAAGCTTGACAGATGGCACCCCTGCCTTCTATAATAGCAATGTCCTAGGCAGGTACTACAGAAAAGACTATTATGATTTTGGAAACAATTCTGGCACTTAGTGCTATTGATTACGACCATCTTGCAAGAGCGGTCAAGGTTGAAGCAAGACCCAACACTATGGATGAGTACTGTGTGGCAGTATCTATCCTTAATCGTGTTAAATCTCCTCACTACCCTAACACTGTTGCGGATGTAGTATATGCTCCTGGTCAGTATCAAGGATTTGATTACTGGAGACCTGTTGCACCCACTGCTTTGGTAAGTGAATTTAAATCTGAACTTGGTCGTTCTAAACTCCTACAAGCATATAGCATTATTGGAGATAGGACTGACTTTAAAGGACAGAGTATGCTACCATATCGTGTCGTAGCAGAAGATCCAATGTGTGATCGAAAAGGTAACTTCTTTCACTATCACTGGCAGTCATGACCTATCCAGCACCAATCTTTTTATCATATGATGAGTGGTTCGGTGAACCAATCCTGACAGAAACTCAAATGGAGCATTATAACTTAATGAATAATCTAGATGATGATATCATTGTCAATATGGATGGAGGTGTTGGAGGTTCATGGTCAGTACGGACAGCAGAATCAGAGAACATTCATGAAGTGATGTATGAGATTGCTACAAAGAATGTAGCAACCACTCTTGCATTAGATCCTATTCCATCACTTGGTGGCGGTTCAGAGAACTTCCAAGAGGGTTGGCAATCTGGATCGGGTATGCTACAATAACAATGTGGTTGAGAGACCACTGCGGTGACCTCCTTGGTAGTTCAGGGTTAGCGGCGATAGGAACTGCCATTTGACTCAGTAGCTCAGTGGATAGAGCAACTGCCTTCTAAGCAGTCGGTCGTTGGTTCGACCCCAACCTGAGTCGCTTGCGGAATTAGTTTAGAGGCAAAACTAAAGGTTTCCAACCTTTCGTCACCAGTTCGATTCTGGTATTCCGCTTTCTCCAAACTATTATTATGTCGAAGTATGATTTTGGAGGACTTGAAAAACATCCTGCTAACATTCTAAGATTGATTAGTGAGTTAGAAGGGTCTTATCAACTTTGTAAGTGGATGGGATTTGAAGAGGATATGAAAATCCTTGATGAAATGAAAAAACCATATTATAAACTCTATTTCAAAACGAAGAAGGAGTACGATAATCCTCTATAGCTCAGTTGGTAGAGCAGGTGACTGTTAATCACCCTGTCCCTGGTTCGAGTCCAGGTGGAGGAGTTAGGAACTTGAGACGTTCCAACCAAAGGTGCCACTCAGCAACAGGACCATCACTGTCCTGCAAGTTTGGAATCAGCCCCCTTTGGATATTCGCGGAGGACCTGCGTCTTACTCCATTGCAAACTGTCAGTATACTGGGTGTAACGCCCATATAGTATACGGATAAATGTAGTGTTACGGGCGAATAGTTCAGAGGTAGAACACTTGATTTACATTCAAGTTGTCGGGGGTTCGATCCCCTCTTCGCCCATGTCGAATTCAATGTATGTCTAATGATTACTATCAGATGTAAAGAGTGTAGAAAGGAACTAACGAATACTAGCAAAGTTCAGTTCTGTGGTTGTCCCAATCAGATGAGTATTGTGGATAATAAGATTGGTGCCAAAGACTTGGATAAAGTTGTAATGGTAACCAACGATGTGGAGAGAAAAATTGATAGTCATTTTTCCAGTCAGGAACTTATCTATCAGGAAGAGAGAAGAAAACGTAAGGTCCGTAGATTGGACTTTGACGTAAAATAATTAGAGTTGACTTATATCTTTAATTAAGATATAGTTCTATTATACATAATGCAACTATGAAAATTTACTCCGTGGAATACTGGCAAGAGCACTGGGAAGAACTCATGGATAGAGTTGAGAGTGGTGAATCTATAGCAGTAGAAAATAGTAATGGACAGAAAGCAGTGATGACTATAGCAGATGAAGAACTTATACGAATACACACAACTCACGATGATGCATCTTGAGGGACTGTCGCATATTGGTTAATGCTCTCTGCTTATAACGGGGTAAACTGGGTTCAATTCCCAGCAGTCCTATTTGCTTCCTTAGCAATCTGGTGAATGCAGCAAACTCATAATTTGCCTAAGGTGAGTTCGATCCTCACAGGAAGCACTCGGACAGAACTCTGACTGTCCTGTTGACCTCTATGGTCAAATCACTTATAATATCAGGGTAAACAAAACGGACAATGACCATTTCTCTTAAGTTCAAAAAAGACATCAGCACACTTCGTTCCGCAGCGAATGGTGAGTTCTTCCTTGATGTAAAGAATCCGAAACTTTACAAAAAGGTTCGTAAGTTTTACGAAAAAGATGGTGTTGAGTTCTCAGGTGATCCTCTTGATGACTATGATATTCTTTTAGATTGCATCTCTCAAGATCTTGAAACTATTGAGGTTTCCTGATGAATGATTTGGATTCTAAATCAGTTGAGTCTACTAAAACTACTGTAATCCACGAACGGTTTCCTTATCGTTTTGTTCAAAAAGGTTACATTCAACTCAATGGTAAACCTGACTTTCGTTTACAGAAAGCGAATGAGTATAATAAAAAGTATTCTGATATTTACTTGTTTGATAATGGAGAACAATTGCTTCTGGCAATTGAGGATCATGAATATCCTAAATGGTTAGACCCTGAAGGTGTTCCTTGTTATGTTAGAGACTCAGTGAGTCGTTAAACTAATGAGTTTCTTGCTTCTCTCAAGAGCAAGTGGCGTGCATGTAAGACCTTTTGAGGAGACCTTAGGGTCTCCTTTTTTTCTAAATAGCAATAGTCTAATTTATTAGTAACCATGGCAATACAAGGAAAGGCAGCACGTTCCTCAAGTGGTGCAGCAATGTCTCAATATGACGTTGAAGTAGAAAAAAGATTGAAAGTTCTTGAGAGTGAGAATGCTTGGTTGAAATCTAAACTTGAAGAGTATGCTGCAACAGGAAAAACTGCTCCTCCTTCTACCAAAGCAGAAGAAAAGTTAGAGATTCTCATTGAGATTCTTAAGCAAAATCCAACTTTGAATATCGATAAACTATCCAAAGGGCGTCTTTGATGCTATAATACCTTGGTAATGTATCCTTGATTAATGACTGTTGCTCTGATTACTGGTATTACAGGGCAGGATGGGTCTTACCTTGCTGAACTTCTACTTGAAAAAGGATATGAAGTTCATGGTATTGTAAGACGTGCCTCTTTGATTAATACCCATAGGATTGATCATATATTCAATAAAATTAAACTTCATTACGGAGACCTCACAGACTCCACCAATATTGTAAGAGTTATTCAGAAGGTACAACCCACTGAAATCTACAATCTAGGTGCTCAAAGTCATGTGAAGGTCTCCTTTGAAATGCCTGAGTATACTGCTGACGTTGATGCTATTGGGGCACTTCGTATTTTAGAAGCAGTTCGTCTCCTTGGTATGGAGGATAGAGTGAAAATCTATCAAGCATCTACATCAGAGATGTTTGGTAAGGTAGAAGAGATTCCACAAAGAGAGACCACACCTTTCCATCCACGCTCTCCTTATGGGGTAGCAAAACTGTATGGATATTGGATCACTAAAAACTATAGAGAAGCATATGGAATGTATGCTTGTACTGGTATTCTTTTTAATCACGAATCTCCAAGACGGGGTGAGACTTTTGTAACAAGAAAGATTACAAGAGCACTGAAAGCAATACGTGATGGTAAGCAGGATGTACTTACTCTTGGTAACCTAGATTCAAAACGAGATTGGGGACATACTAAAGATTATGTAAGAGCAATGTGGATGATGCTTCAGCAAGAAACTGCTGATGATTATGTAATCTCTACAGCAGAACAATACTCTGTTAGGACATTTGTTGAGAAGTGTGCTCCATACTTTGGTATGCATATTGTATGGGAAGGTGAGGGAGAAGATGAGATTGGAATTGACACGAACACTAAAAAAGTTGTTGTCCGTGTCAGTTCTAGATATTACAGACCTGCTGAAGTTGAAACTCTTCTTGGAGATTATACTAAAGCCAAAACAGAACTTGGGTGGGAACCCGAGATTTCATTTAGTCAATTAGTTGAGGACATGTGTGAAAATGAATAACGATTCTAGAATCCTAGTTGCTGGTGCTAAAGGTATGGTTGGTTCCGCAATCGTAAGACACTTGCGGAAAAATGGATATACAAATATTGTTTCAGCAACCAGAAAGCAAGTAGATTTTACTAATCAAGTAGAAACTCAAATCTATATGCGGACAGTTAATCCTGATTATGTCTTTGTTGCTGCTGCTAGAGTAGGTGGAATCCTAGGAAATAGAGATCATAAAGCACAGATGATCTATGATAATCTTATGATTCAAAATAATATTATTGACTCTGCCTATCAAAACGAAGTTGAAAAACTTTTATTCTTGGGTTCATCCTGCATCTATCCTAAGTTTCCTAATCTTCCTATTACAGAAGATCAACTCTTATCCGGTCCATTAGAACCATCAAATGATTCTTATGCTATTGCTAAGATTGCTGGAATCAAAATGTGTGAGTCATACCGAGACCAATATGGATTCAATGCAATCAGTTTGATGCCTTGTAATCTATATGGTCCTAATGACAACTTTGATTTACATAATAGTCATGTACTTCCAGCAATGATTCGTAAGTTTCATGAAGGCAAAGATGTTATTGATCATGATTTAGGTGGACCATTTACTCCAGATATAACTTTGTGGGGTGACGGATCTCCAATGCGTGAGTTCCTTCATGTTGATGATCTTGCTAGTGCATGTCTGACTGCTATGCTTGAATATAATGGACGTGAGCATCTGAATGTTGGAACAGGTGAGGATGTAACTATCAAAGAACTTGCTCAAACTATTGCAAGTGTTGTGGGATTCAAGGGAGGTATTAGATGGGACACTCTAAAACCCAATGGAACTCCTAAAAAAGTTATGAGTATCGATAAAATCAAAGAACTTGGATGGGAACCAAGTATTGATTTGAAGTCAGGTGTTCAAGATACCTATAGGTGGTATAAAGAAAATATGGTACAATAAATACGAAGGGTTTACTAAAATTATGGAATATACAAAGACAGCACTTGTACTTGGTGCAGGTGGATTTATCGGAAGTCATATGGTTAAGAGGCTTCGATCAGAAGGATATTGGGTACGTGGAGTTGATCTAAAGTATCCAGAGTTCTCTGAGACTGAGGCAAATGAGTTTGTCCAAGGAGACTTGCGCGATGTAAACTTTGTTCGTAGAGTCATCGAATATAAAGGACGACAAGGAAACTTTTATAACTCTGTTCCTGAAAGATACATTGAGTCTTTTGATGAGATCTACCAGTTTGCTGCTGATATGGGTGGAGCAGGATTTGTATTTACTGGTGAGAACGATGCTGAGATTATGCATAACTCAGTTAGTATCAATCTTAATGTTCTTGAAGAGCAGCATTCTTTCAATAATAGAAAGGATGTAAATAGTACTAAGATTTTTTATTCTGGATCTGCTTGCATGTACCCAGAGCATAATCAAATGGACCCTGATAACCCTGATTGCCGTGAAGAATCAGCATACCCCGCGAACCCAGACTCAGAATACGGATGGGAAAAACTATTCTCTGAGCGCCTCTACCTTGCGTATAATCGTAATCATGGCATTCCTGTTAGGATTGCTAGATATCACAACATTTTTGGTCCAGAGGGGACCTGGGATGGTGGAAGAGAGAAGGCCCCTGCCGCAATCTGTCGTAAGGTAGCATATCTTCCTGAAGTTGGCGGTTCAATTGAAGTGTGGGGTGATGGAAAGCAGACTCGATCATTCTTATATGTTGATGAATGTATTGAAGCAACACGTCGCTTAATGGATTCTGATTTCATTGGACCAGTGAACATTGGTTCAGAAGAAATGGTAACGATTAATGAACTTACTGAGATTACTGGTAAGGTATCAGGTAAAGTAGTCCGTAGGATGCATAAACTAAATGCTCCTTTAGGTGTGCGTGGACGTAACTCCAACAATGATCTTGTGCGTGAGAAACTTGGTTGGGATTATTCTCAATCACTTGAAGAAGGTATTCGTATTACATACAATTGGATTCTTGAACAAACTAAAAAATGAACTTATATGTGAGATTGATGGGCGGACTGGGCAATCAAATGTTCCAGTACGCCAAGGGATTGTCTGCCTTAGAGCAAGCACCTCAATATACCAACTTGATTCTTGATTGTGGTTTTTATGAAGGACAAGAAAGAAAAGTTATTAAGAACGGTCTTACTGGTAGGAAGTTTGATCTTGATTTGTTTAATATCAAGTATGACTGCTGTGAGGATGTACCACCAGGTGGACACATTCTTGAAGGATGGTTTCAAAATGTAGAAGAGTTTGACAATGTAATCGATGAAGTAAGAGAACAGTTTACTTTCAAGATTGATTTTTGCGATGATGTAAAAGAAATGGAGAAAGAAATTCTTGCTGAAGAAAACTCAGTTGCTATTCATGTAAGACGTGGAGACTACATTAAAAATCCTACAGCATTAGCGCATCATGGTGTTATGGATGCTAGTTACTATTCCAAAGCAATGAAAATTGTAGAAGAAAAGTTTACTTCTGTCCATTATTATGTGTTCTCTGAGGATGTAGAGTGGTGTAAAGAGAATCTTAAAACAGATAATCTTATTACTTTTGTTGACTCTAAATATAATGACTATAAGGATGTTGGTCACCTACACTTGATGTCTAAGTGTAGGTATCATATAATTGCTAATAGTTCTTTCAGTTGGTGGGCAGCATTTCTTGGTAACTCTGAGTTTACTATTGGACCCAAGAAATGGTTGGCAGACGGAACTGGATCTGAAATTCTACTAGACGAATGGATTAAGGTATGAAGATTGCTATCTTGGGTTCAAGTGGTCAGATAGGTGCCTACCTGACTGAGTATATGCGTGGAAAGGGGCATGATGTATTAGAGTTTGATGTTGCTAGAGGGGATGGGGAAGACCTTACAAAAATCCCTAATCTTAATCTTGAACATGTAATCAAAGAATCTGACTTTGTATTCTTTCTTGCATTTGATGTTGGAGGTTCAAGATACCTTAAAAAGTATCAAAATACGTTTCAGTTTCTTAATAACAATACTCGTCTTATGGCTCAGACCTTTGGTCTGCTTGAGAAGTATCATAAACGTTTTATCTTTGCATCATCTCAAATGAGTAATATGAGTTACTCTCCCTATGGTGTAATGAAGAGAGTTGGTGAACTTTATACTACATCACTCAAAGGACTTATTGTTAAGTTCTGGAATGTGTATGGTATTGAGAAGGACCATGAAAAAGCACATGTTATTACTGACTTCATTCGTAAGGGATTTGAAGAGGGTCAATTTGAGATGATGACTGACGGCACTGAAGAGCGTCAGTTCCTCTATGCTGAGGACTGCTGTGAAGGACTAGAAGCAATCATGGATAACTTCACAGATTTTAAACCAGAAGATCCTCTTCACATCACATCATTTAGATCTGAGTCTATTAAAGAGGTTGCTGCGATGATTAAGGGTCAGTTTGCTTTGATTGGCAGGCACGATGTTATGATTGAACCTGGACTTGCTAAGGACAATGTTCAACTTGATAAGCGAAATGCACCAGACAGTTATATCTTTAACTGGTGGTTGCCTAAAACTGGACTCCAAGAAGGTATAGCAAAAGTCTTTAATGAAATGAAAAAGGAGTATGTAAATGACTAAAGTAAGTTGTATCAGTCCATCATACAAAACTGGAAAGTATTTGGATGGATTCTTAGATAGTATTTCAGAACAAACATTCAGAGACTTTGAAGTGGTTTTGGATCATAATGATCCTACTAAGAGAGAAATTGAACAGGTTGAAGACCACAATGAGAAAGAAGACAATGTAACTCACATTGTTGTAGAGGGTGTTGACCCTATTGGCGTTTCTATGAATCGCTGTATTGAGAATGGTACAGGAGATTACTTCTGTATTTGGAATATTGATGACCTCCGTACACCAGACTCACTTGAAGTTATGGTGAAAGCACTGGATGATAATCCAGATGTTGATTTTGTTTATGGTAACTATATAAAAGTACCACAGTTCAGAGGAACTGATGGAGAACTGGTAGATGAAACCGGTAAAGAAGAATGGTTGAAGATTGGTATGATTCTTGGTCCATTCTTCATGGTCCGTAGAAGTTTACTAGAGAAGACTGGTTGGTTTGATGAGCAACTAATCTCTGGTGCAGATTATGATCTGGCAATGCGTATGGCTCGTTCTGGTAAAGGTCTCCATATTCCTAATATTCTAGGGTATTATCTTGATGAAGGATTGGGACAGAGCACCAAACCTAACAGCAGACAACCACTAGAGCGTACAGTCATTGAACTTCGTTATGATATCCGTGTTCTGGACACTAAGTTAGTACCTCAAGCATCTTCTGAGTATGATCTAAATAAGATTACGTTTAATGATACAGTGATTGAGGCATCAGATTTTAATGAGTGATCATAATACTTTCATCAACAAGATCATCAAACTAAAGAACAAAACTGTTCAATGGAATGATCCTAATCTTATAAGACTTATTGCTCCAGGCACTGAGCATCACGGATATATTACCAATCAAGACGGAACGCACGGATATTTCTGGTATCTACATAAACTCACAGAGCACGTTGATGGTACGGTTGTTGAACTTGGCAACCGCCGAGGATGTAGCACTCTTGCTATCTACGATGCCCTGAAGGAGGGACAATCATTCTATTCATTTGATATTGAGAATGACTGTAGATATATCACTCCAGAGGTTTGGGATGACTCAAGAGTAGTCATTGAGAATGATTTTGATTCTCTTAATGCTGAGAGGATTGAAAGAACATTTGAGAAGAATAGTATTGCAATGTTGTTTGCCGATACTATTCATACCTATGAACAAATCAAAGCAGAGTATGATTTGTGGAAACCTTATATGAAGGATGATTGTATCTTGGTTGTTGATGATATTGTTAGCAATTATGATTCATCTGATCCTAGAACAAAAGGTCAGTTTCATGACGAATGGACTGGTATTAAATTTGATGTAACAAGCACAGCACACCAAAGTGGTTTCGGTATTTACTTATGAAAATTATTGGTCTTTTGCCCTTCAAGAATGAAGAGCAATATCTTCCTCTCTTCTTGAAGAATGTACAACCTATTTGCGATGAGATTATCGCTATTGATGATAACTCTACAGATAACTCCAGAGAGATTATGGAGAATGCTGGTGTAATCGTTAAAGATTATACTGAGACAGCAGACATCCGTGGTGGATGGAATCCTGGTCGTGTTCGTCAGTACCTGTTTAACTATGCTAGAGAGCAAAAAGGAACACACTTCCTCTGCTTAGATGCTGATGAAACATTCACTAATAACTTTGTGCCTATTGCGCGGGAAGTAATCTCTAACATCCCTCCAGGTAAGAAATTGGTGATGCAGTGGCTGGCATTGTGGAAGAGTTACAATCACTATCGCAATGATCACACTGTATGGAGTAATCTCTTTAAAGATTTTGTTGTAGCAGATAGTCCTGAACTAGATTACCATTACACATTTATGGCTGATGGTAGAACCATTGGTCCTAATAATGAAGAAAACTGGATGAGACTTGATCCTAATATGGGTTGTGTCCTTCATTATCAGTTCGCTATGTTCAACAACTTTCATCTAAAGCAAGCATGGAAGCAAGTAGGTGAACTAGTTCAGCATGGACCAGGAGCACTACCTACTATCACTGGAAAGTATTCTATTTGCTTTCAAGATGATAATGTTGGATTGAGTAAGATTCCTGATGAGTGGTTGGAAGGTTTGCCTGTACCTAATATTCCTAACTTTGATCCCAACTGGGATGAAAGTACATTCCTGAGAGCAGATTTGATGCCTAAGATTCTTGAACACTTTGATGATAAGGGTGCTGAGTATTTTGAGGGTCTTCGTATCTGGCATATTCCACAGTTAAAGCAAGCATTTGTAGACAGAACTGGAAGAGAACCAAATAATCCCTATACTTGATATGAAAATAGCATTCATTAAGTTCGGTGGCATGGCCGCAGGAGGAACTGAAAAGTTTCTTCAAACCATTGCTTCACATTTACCTAAAGATAAATTTGAAGTAGATTATTTTTATACTAACGGTGCCCCATACATTGGTTCAGATCATAGACATCTTGATACTGATCCTAGCAGAGTTGAGTATTGTAAAGCACATGGAGTAAATTGTATTCCTGTGCATGTAGGTCATAAGAATGTAACAGTACATACTCATGATTGGATACAAACAAACCTTTGGGATTTATTTGATGAGAAAAACTATGATTTGATAGTAAGTGGTCGCTCTGGTCATCCAGAATATCCTTTTAATCTTATTTTTAAAACACCTATCATTGATACTATCCACCTATCAGGAATGGCAGAGAACAAATCAAACACTTATAAGACAGTATTAATGTCTGAAGAACAACGTGGTAAGTGGATTCAAGCAGGCGGACCCTCTGAAAAGTCCATGGTGATTCCTCCAGCAGTTGAGATACCAGAAGTAAAAGGTGGTCTTGAGTTTGAAGACTATAAGCATATTTTTGGGATGCATCAACGAGAGAATGATGGTATTTTCTCTGATATTCCACTACTAGCATATGCTAAGATTGAATCAAGTGATACAATGTTCTTGATGTTGGGTGGTGGCAGTAAGTACAAGAAACAAGCAGAGCAGTTAGGTATCAAGAACATTAAGTTCTATCCTGCTACTGGTGATGTGGATACTATTCATAAGTTCTTGAATACATTGACTGTCTATGCACACGGTAGAAAGGACGGAGAGCAGTGTTCTAGTGCTATCATTGAAGCAATGTCTCATGGGTTGCCTGTAATCAGTCACACCGCCCCTAGCATGGGACAAGCAGCACAGATTGGATTAGCAGGTGCTGTTGTAGATAATTCAGATCAGTATGCTGCTATCATGTTAATGCTAATGCAGGACCAAGAAAAATATAATGAATTTTCTAGTGAAGCAAAGAGAAGATATGATGAATTATTTTCAATGAATGCTATCATTGATAAGTACGTCAAACTTTTTGAAGAGGCAGTATGTTAAATCTATTCTATTCTGAATCTTACTGGGGTCATACTGATAAGATGAATGGTCCTAAAAAGGTTATTCATAATCTTTTAGAATCTCTCAAGCAAGAAGGTATTGAGTTTGCTGTAAATGAAGAGAAGTATAGTCATAACTTTGTACTTCAGTATGATGCGAAGGGTCATGAGAAGCACTCTAAGATTGAACAGGAAACCTGTGTGATTGGCCCTCAAGTATGGTTGTTTGACCCATATGGACAGTTCCTACTTAAGAATCCAAACTACTACAAGACTATGATTGCTCCTTCACAATGGGTCAAAGACCTATATGTGAATAAGTTTGGAATGGATGAAAGCAAAGTAGTTGTTTGGCCTGTTGGTATTGTGCCTTTTGAGTCAAAGAAAGAACCAGAATTTGATTGCTTAGTTTATTTTAAGAGAAGAACAACTGAAGAGTTTACTCAAGTTACTGAGTTCTTGAAAGCAAAAGGTATTACATACAAAACATTATCCTATGGTGGATACAATGATAAAGATGTAGAAACTTTATCAAACAAATGTAAGTTTTGTTTCATGGTGAATGGAACTGAGAGTCAAGGTATTGCTGTTCAGGAGATAATGTCTACCGATACACCAATGTTTGTATGGGATATCAAAGAATGGAATGATCAAGGTGATGAATGGCGTGTTCCTGCAACCTCTATTCCATATTGGTCTGATGAATGCGGTGAAGTATTCTATAATGTAGAGGATATGGAGAAGACATATGATAGATTCTATGCTAAGATAGATACATATCAACCACGTAAATATGTGGAAGAAAATCTTTCACTTAAGAAATCTGTAAATACTCTCCTGGAGATTCTCAATGCTGCTTAGTTTTCGTAATATGGTGAAGAAGTATAATATGGATGTGAAAGGCATCATTCATATTGGTGCTCATGTAGGTCAAGAGATCGAAGATTATATTGGGATGGGTATTCAAAACATTATGTTGTTTGAACCATTGTCTGAAACGTTTAAACTTCTTACAGAGAAAGCAAGTAAGATGAATGCAAACATTGAGGGATATAATGTTGCTCTTGGTTCAGAATCAGGCAACGCAACAATGTATGTGAGTGATCATAATCGTATCAGTAGTTCAATTCTTAAACCAAAGATTCATCTTGAGCACCATCCTAACGTAGCATTTCCTGGAAAAGAAGATGTGGAAGTTGATATTCTTGACAACTATGACTGTCATGATTACAACTTCATCAATATGGATGTCCAGGGATATGAACTTGAAGTTTTAAAAGGTGGTGCTAAGATTCTAGAACAAGTAGACTATGTTTACTGTGAAGTTAATCGTGCTGAAGTATATGAAAACAATGCGATGATTTATGAGATTGATGAGTTCCTAGAAGGATTTGATATGGTAAGAAAAGAGACTGACTGGGGCGGTCAAATCTGGGGCGATGCTCTTTATGTGAGGAAAAGTGTACTATGAAAATCTGTATTCTAACGATTGCTACAAACAAATACATTCAGTTTGTAGAGAAACTATATGAAGATATTGCTGAGAAGTTTTGTCCCGGTGCAGAAATTAACTGTCTTCTCTTTACCGATCATGAGATTGAAGAAGCAGGTGACAATGTAAGAATACATTACATTGATCATGAACCTTGGCCTATGCCTACGCTTAAGCGTTACAACTATTTCATGAAAGAAAAAGAGTTCATTATGGAGCATAATTACTGTTTCTATTTTGATGCAGATATGCGTATTGATGGACTAGTAACACCAGATGAAGTGTGTGGCGATCTAGTTGCTACTAGACATGGGTATCAGTCATTAGCATCTCCAGCACAACAATCTTTTGATCGTAATCCAAAATCAGTAGCATATGTTGCTCCTAATGAGAGCACTGTGACTTATTATGCTGGTGGATTTAATGGTGGAAGAACAGAAAACTTTATGGCAATGTCTGAGAAGATTGCTAATAATGTTAATACTGATCTTGAGAATGGAGTTGTAGCATTGTGGCATGATGAGTCACATATGAATAGGTATCTGATTACCAATCCTCCTACTTTAGATCTAGATCCAACCTATTGTTATGCTGAGGAGTTCATCGGAACTGATTACCCATTTTCTCCTGGTAAAATTATTGCACTGAAGAAGAATCATGCTGCGCTTAGATCTTAGAGATATACCCTTTTACTACATTAACCTAGATGATGCTGTAGAAAGAAACGAAAGGATGAAAACTATTCTCAGTGAACTGGGAATCAAGAATGTAAGAAGAATTAGTGCTACTAAGCATGAGACAGGGCAAGCAGGAACTGCTCGTTCTATGTTGAATGCTATTGAGAGTGCTATTAACCCAGTTGTCTCTCCACTCGGAACTCCATTTGTTATTCTTGAAGATGATATTGCAGTAAAGAGATGGGATCCTATTATTGAGATACCAGAGAATGCTGATGCTTTCTATCTTGGTATCTCAGGTTGGGGTAGAATGAATAGTCACTCTGGACCTTTTGTTCAATGGGAGCAGTATGAACCTGGAATACTTCAAGTTTATAATATGCTCGGTGGTCATGCTATAATGTATCTACGAAAAAGATATATTGATTTAGTGAGAAGGGTATGTCTTCATGCTGGGTATGATATTGAAGACCATCCAGACATTGGATTTGCTGAGATTCAACGCTGGCATAATGTATATGCTTTTGACGATCCTTATTTCTTTCAGACTAGTTCTGGCGGAAATGAAAGAGTTACTTATGCTCCTCTTTCTGAACAAGAGAGTCATGAGTGTATGAACTATATGAGAAACTTCTTCCTACCTCTTAATGTAATATGATTATTGCTAGTTGTCCGTTAAGAATATCTTTGTTTGGTGGTTCTACTGATAATCCATACTTTGTTGCTAAGTATGGATATGGTAGTGTGATTAGTTTTGCATCTAATTTAAAAACCTATGTGACTATTAGTCAAGATAAATTTGGATTTAATAAGAAAGATCATAAGTATGTTATTAATTACTCACGTAGAGAAGAAGTAAATCATATTAGTGAAATTAAAAATGAAGTTGTTCGCGGTGTATTGGAACACTTCAATATGCCTCCAGTGCAAGTTACATTAACAAGTGATGCTTTCTCTCAAGGTAGTGGACTTGCGTCCTCATCATCATATATCATCAGTTTGATTAAGGCTTGTTCATTGTTTCTGCATAAAAAAATATCTGATACTGATATTTGTAGATTAGCATACGACATTGAAGTTAAGTTCAATCCTTTCTGCGGATATCAAGACCCCTATGGTTGTGGTATTGGAGGGTTTAAAAGGATTGAGTTCTTAGATAATGGTAGTGTTAAGCATGAGTTTCTTTCTACTGATGTATTTGACGGCATTGATATTAAGTTAGTATTTACTGGTGTCACAAGAAACTCAAAAGAAGTTCTCAGAGATGTTAGTATGAATTTGGAGAAAGTAAAACCATTACTTCCTATTGTTAATGTAGCGTATGATCATCTAAAACAAGGTGATAGTAAAAAGTTTTTAAAAGAACTCAATCATACCTGGGAAGAAAAGAAAAAGACAAGTAATATTATCACAGAGAATGAAATGATTCGTAAAATAGACAAAGAGTTATCAAATAATAGTAGTGTGATATCACATAAACTATGTGGTGCTGGTAATGGCGGATTCTTTTTGACGTTTTCTAAACATAACAAGTTGACTATTCCTTATGATACTGTTAAAATAAAAGTGAATTATGAAGGTGTACGAGGTGAATCCGTTTAAACCTTACATTGAAACACTAGAGTCCGCACATATGGAGGATGAGTTTCAAAAATATCAAAATCAATTTAACAGTCACGACAGGATTATTATTCTCGGTAATGGAGGTAGTAATTCTGTCGCTTCTCATATATCGCAAGATTATATGAAGTTTCATAAGAAGAAGGTGTCTGTATTTTCAGATCCTTCAATGCTTACGATGCTTGCGAATGATTTTGGATATGAAAAATCTTATACAAAGTTTTTAGAATATCATGTTGAGCAGGATACTCTTGTTATTTTAATGAGTTCCAGTGGTGAGTCTCTCAATATGTTAAACTGTCAAAGGTATTGTGAGGAAAATGGTATCTCTCATGGCATATTGACCGGATTTAGTCCACATAATACTATGAGAAGAAATGCACATGTAACGTCAAAGTATTGTATGTGGAATTATCATGTTGATAGTAATTCCTATGGCGTGATTGAATGTGTTCATCAAATCTTTCTTCACGGTGTGGTATGAAATATTGTTTTGATCTAGACGGCACAATCTGCAATACACCCTGTAATCCTGATGGTCACGGACAAAGATACTGGGACTCTACTCCTATTCCTTTTATGGTAGAGACGGTCAATCGTCTTTATGATGAAGGGAATCACATTATCATCATGACTGCTAGAGGTAGAGGGTCAGGTAAAGACTGGACAACACTCACTAAAGAAATGCTTTCTGACTGGGGTGTTAAATATAATGAGTTGGAACCAATGTTCCACAAACCCACAGCAGATATCTTCATTGATGATAAAGGCATTAATGTAGAAGAATGGAAGAAGCGACAACCACTGAAGAAAGGTATTGTTGCTGGGGCATTTGACATTATCCATCCTGGGTATGTAAGAATGTTTCGGCAGGCTAAAGAGCATTGTAATCATCTTACGATTGCTCTTCATGAAGACCCTGCTTTAGCACGTCCTTATAAACTCAAACCAGTTCAATCACTTGAAGACCGGAAAGAGATTCTAAGGTCCATCAAATATATTGATGATATTGTTGTTTATCAATCAGAAGATACATTTATTAGTTACCTAGAAAGTGGTGACTATGATGTTCGTTTTTTAGGTGACGATTATTCTGATGGTTCTTATAGTGGAAAAGGTGTAGGTCTTCCTATCGTTTGGATTACTAGAAGACATGGGTATTCAACAACCAAGTTGAAAGTTAACATTGCAGAATCAGTCATCAGGAGTAATAGATTATGAAAGCATTAGTGACCGGAGGATCAGGATTTATTGGTTCTCACATTGTGGATGAACTTATTAAAATTGGTTTTACTGTTACTGTAATCGATAATCAAAGTGCAGATGCTGAACAGTTTTATTTTAATGATAAAGCAACCTATGTAAATCAAGATATAAGCAACTATCAAACAACTCGTACATTCTATGATGATGTTGATTATGTGTTTCATCTTGCCGCAGAATCTCGTATAGGACCTGCTATTGCTAATCCTATCGCAGCAGTCCAGAAGAATGTATTAGGCACCTGTACGGTGCTTCAGTGTGCCAGAGAAGCAGGTGTGAAGAGAGTCATATACTCTTCAACATCTTCTGGTTATGGTAACAATGACTATCCTAATGTGGAAACACAACCTGATGATAGTTTGAATCCATACTCAGTAACTAAAGTTGCTGGAGAAAAACTATGCAAGATGTATACTGATTTGTTTGATTTGCCTACGGTAGTGTTTCGGTACTTTAATGTCTATGGACATAGAGCACCACGCAAGGGACAGTATGCTCCTGTGATTGGCATCTTCTGTCGTCAAAGAGATGCTGAAGAACCACTTACAATCGTTGGTGATGGAGAACAATGTAGAGACTTTGTTCATGTATCTGATGTAGTTAATGCTAATATATTAGCAGCAATGAAAGAGGTAGGTGACGATGCCTTTGGTATGGTATATAATATAGGTACAGGTCAAAATTATTCAGTAAATCAAATTGCTGATTGGATTTCTGATAATCAAACTAATATTCCTCCACGCATCGGTGAAGTAAGAATCAGTCTTGCTAACATTGATCGGATGAGAAGCACGTTTGGTTGGGAACCTAAAGTTGAACTAGAGAACTGGGTTAAAGAAAATGTTTAGATCTATTCATATATGGATATATGGAATAGTTGCGGAACTAGAATATAGTCTCTATCCCTGGAAGTCCTCTACTCCTCCTGCTTGGGCTGTAGAAAGATGGAATCTTAATGGCGAAACTAATACTGATGGAGAAATAGAGGAATCTGTTTTAAATTATGATTGGTTAAAGTCTCATGATGATAAAATCAACCGACTACAAAATGAAATGATCTATGTCATAGATGTACTAAACAATAACAACCTTAGCAAAAAATGATTGGATTTGATTACTTAGGAAAAATGGGACAGTTGGGAAACCAAATGTTCCAGTATGCTTCACTAAAAGGCATTGCGAATAACAATGGTCACGAATATTGTGTGCCCAATCATAATGAACTGATTGTTGATGTCTTAGGCAATCGTTTGAGGATTGAATTGTTTGAACCTTTCACTATGAATGGGTGTAATAATAACTCAGTTATAGGAAATGGATATGTGCAAGAGGAGGGATTTACTTTTAATGAAAATATCTTTAACTCTTGTCCAGATAACATAAGTCTTGTTGGATATTTTCAATCAGAAAAATACTTCAAACATATTGAGGAAGAAGTTCGTAAAGATTTCTCATTCATTGCTGATATCAAAACTCCATGCGAAGAGATGATTCAATCTGTATCTAATCCAATCGCATTACATATCAGACGTGGTGACTTCTTAAGAAACTCAGGCAATCATTATAATTTAGATCTTGATTACTATGCTAGAGCATTAAGTTTATTTGACATTCGTAGAAATGTTGCTATATTTACAGATGATCCTGAGTGGTGTAAACAACAGGATATTTTTGACCATGATAGGTTCTTGATTGCTACAGGCAACACAAGTTATGTTGACCTTTGTTTGATGTCATTGTGTTCCGACTTCATTATTGCTAACAGTACCTACAGTTGGTGGGGAGCATGGTTAGCAAATAGAGGTAGAGTCATTGCACCATCCAAATGGTTCGGTCCAAATAACAAACACTTAGATACTAAAGACTTATATCCTGAACAGTGGGAGATTATTGATGCTTAGAGACAAAAACAAAGCCGCATACAAACTCAAAGGTATCGGTCCAATCTATTGTATTAATCTTGATGGGCAACCTGAAAGATGGAATTACATGGAAGAACAATTTAAGTATTGGGAGATAGAAAACTATACTCGTATCTCTGCATATGATGGTAGAGAGGATGATCTAAGTGAGATTCTGAAGGGTAGATACCCTGAAATGGTAACCAGTGGAGAGATTGGATGTGTTACCTCACACCTCAAGGCAATCAAGCATTTCTATGAGGAGACCGATGCTCCTTATGCTGTGATGATGGAGGATGACTGCAATCTGGACTTGGTGAAGTGCTGGAACTTTACATGGAAGGACTTTTACTGTAGAATACCTTATGACTGGGACGTTTGCCAGATCGCTATCATTGCGACTGGTGACGTACATATCAAGGTCCACAAGAGATTCGTAAATGAATTCTCTACTGCGTGTTACTTGATTACCAGACATCATGCTAAGAAGATGCTTGACTTGCATGTTCGGGGAGATCGGTATAAACTGGATAACGGGGTACGTCCCCGACCAGTGGCTGACGATCTGATCTACAACTCAGGTAACACTTATGCTTTACCTCTTCTTCTTTATAAGTTAGAATTGGGATCATCAATCCACCCCGAACACATCGACGTTTTCCACAGAGGAAACTTTGAAGCACAATCCAATTTTTGGAATAATGCAGGTGCTCAGATTGAGATTGATGAGTTGATGGACTACAACCCATACCTGGGTAGAGTCACTGAAACGTCAGGGCAAGACGGTAAACCGCCAACTACTTGACAGGTCTCAAAAACCCTGCTAGTATAAATACTTAACCTTTTGTCTTTCAGGCAATTAAAGTAACAAAAGGTTACAAACAGAACCAAGTCGAGGTTCTTTTCATCCGTAGGTTAATCTCTACGAGACACAATAGGTAAACAAAATGATTAAATCTGTATTCGCAGCTGCTGCTGCTCTGTCCATGTCCGCAGGCGCTGCCCTTGCAGGTCCATATGTTAACGTCGAAGCCAACTCAGGTTTCACGGGATCCGATTATAGCGGTACAAATACCGACCTGCACGTAGGTTACGAAGGAGCAATTGGTGAGAACTCTTCTTACTACGTCCAAGCAGGTGCTACTGTGCTCTCCCCTGACAGCGGTGAAGGCGATACCGTTCCTTCTGGTAAGGCAGGTCTGGGTCTTGCATTGACCGATGCCCTGGGTGCATACGGCGAAGTCTCCTTCGTTGGTAGTGGCGACAGCAACGTTGACCGTGGTTACGGTACTAAGTTGGGTCTGAAGTACAGCTTCTGATATTCAATATAGACACATAAACATCTAGATGTTATACTGGGGGTGCGACGGCATCCCTTTTTTTTATGAAAAATTATTTTCTAAAGATGGCCACTCACCCAGCAGTTCATTACAATTTGATTAGTATTGGACTGCTGATTACAATAGGGATGCTTCATAACCATGCTCACTTTACAATGGATAGGGATGCAGATGCTTATGTAAGGCAGTGGTGTAGGTCATCAGCAGAGAACAAAAAGATCTGCATCCGCTATGGCGGCAACATGGACTATTGACTTGACAGGTCTTTAGATTTCCTATATACTATGTAAAGAAACATTACGGAGTGTAACATGACTGTAACAACTGAAGATGGTGGACGTACAAATATGTACGCTACTGAACCCACGATGTATATCTCACAGACTGACGCAGAACGTTATGGTCTTGAAACATATGCAGAAAAAGCAGAGAAATTAAATGGACGCACTGCTATGCTTGGATTTGTTGCTGCTGTTGTCTCTTATAGTTTCAGTGGTAGTGTATTTTTCTTTGGTATCTTCGGATTCTGATGACTGAATCTATTTTCACTATAACTAGTATTGCATTTCTTGTAATACTATCGTATAGTATACAACAACTATCAGAAACTTACTAATGGCATTCAACATCACATTCAAGACTCCTGAAGGAACTGTACAAACTATAGAGTGTCAGGATGATCAATATCTCCTAGATGCTGCAGAAGAGGCTGGAATCGACATGAACTATTCTTGTCGTGCTGGTGCTTGTTCTTCTTGTGCTGGAAAGATTGAAGTTGGTAATGTTGATCAATCGGATCAATCTTTTCTTGACGATGATCAAATTGCTGAAGGGTTTGTTCTCACATGTGTTGCTTACCCAACATCTGACTGCACCATCTTGACTGAACAAGAAGAGGCATTATACTAATGTTAGC
>Ga0208792_1000069_pt1 | contig 44213 bp, 57 predicted proteins | sample 14_taG_FD_184087 | JGI IMG/M metagenome (GOLD analysis project Ga0208792, IMG submission 184087) | Marine viral communities from the Subarctic Pacific Ocean - 14_ETSP_OMZ_AT15311 metaG (SPAdes) (version 2) | ecosystem: Environmental > Aquatic > Marine > Oceanic | place: Pacific Ocean | collected...
CTCGAACACCTGAAGGGCATCACTTGTCCCACATGTGTGTGGTAGTTTCTCTATACAACCCATTCTTCACCCCTTATCTAATAAATAACAATATATACGCCTTCGTCCTTTGAATGCAGTGTTATGCGCCCTGTGTAAGCGGCGCGATACATCTTACTTTTCAGTCTCCCGCTTAATGTTTTCTAAGGTGGCTTCAACGTGTGCTAGGTTCAATGCAGCCTGTGAGTACCTCAAAGCATCACTTGAGTCATTCGCGTTGGAAGCTTCTTTAGCTAGTTTTTCTATTTCAGTTTTCATAAGGTTTTACCTCTTAATCAAGTTGTGAGCGCATAACAAATTAAAGCAAGCGGACGCGCTCGTACCTCGCTTGCCATTGTTTACGGGGTTATGCGCCTATCTTCTTTAAAGCATCCTCTATTGCCCTTTGTTCAGATTCCGCCCTATGCATAAACAGCACTTGCATAGTTGACGGGGTGTCATATCTCCATACATTGTAGTGCCCCGGCTTACCATCCACTTTAAACGCAACCAATACAGGGTCTTTACCGCTCATAATCTATTCCTCTTCTCTAGTGTTCGTTCAGCGCATAACAACGGCGTCAAATCGGAATCGTCTTTCTCTGCATTCGTTCCACTCATTTCGTTCATCCTCTCCGTTTACGCTGGGGTTATGTGTTCGCTTCGTAAATCTGTCTAGCCTTTGCTATATGCTCCGGTTCAAGCTCATATTTGCCGTAACCAAAATCAATGCCAATATGGGCAACAGCTTTTATTAGCTCCAGCGGCACTGCCACATGGTCAGGCTCAACCCATACAACAGGGGCATTGCAGCCAGCATCGTGGTGCTCACTAAATGTTACTCGACTACCGTCAACTTCTTCTTTGCATTCTTGGCAGTACCAGTATCCACACATAACAATAGTGTCATGTTGCTCACTCTGTTCGCTCGGATTGTTCACTCGTCGTTCCTCCTCTTTCTCAACCGCATACACAGGGGTTAGTTGGAGTTAAGTTGCCTATCTATTGCTTCATCTTCACAGATGAATAACTCACCGAACTTTTGATAAAAATAACTCGTGATTAGACCTAACATTTCACCAGTTATTTCCCAGCCATTAGCTGTCAAAAACCTATGCTTTAAATTTAAAACCTCTTTAGCTTGCTGCCTTATCAACTGTTCTTTTGCGTCGGCTTGGCTCAATAAGTTTAATTCACAACTAACAACAGGATCAACCGGACTTGCTACAGTTGGTTGTTTTTCGTGGCTTGCGCCTATATCAAATTCTATACTCATTTTCATATCTCCGTGTTATTTATTCGCAAGCGCGGTTAGCCTAAAGGTTATATTTCACCACACACCAAGCCATATTCCAGTGCCGTGAACGAGTGCAACGGGGAAAAATATAGCTCCCGCAATTAAAAAGCCCCATCGGTCATCGCTGAAGCAGGAAATTAAATGCGTTATCCACGCAGCCGGTGCCCACAAAATTATGGACATAATCAAAAAACTTATTATTGAATCTTTCATTCACTCATCCTCTTAATTTATAAAATATAACAACCAATTGAAATTGACGGTCGCGCCATATAACAAGGCGCGTAAATTCAAATACTACAACACCCTGCTGTACTCATCCACCCAGCGCTCTAATTGATGCTCTGATACCACATCAATGAATGGTATTCCTTTATCCAGAGCTTGTTGATATGCTTCTTGATATAAGTCTGTATGACCTATATATTTTAAGTCATAATCTTCTGTTAATACAAACCAATTCATAACTAAATCCTATGAGTAAGCTGAGAGTAAGAAACGTAACTCAGGAATAAGAAGGAGTTTACCTAATTTTTTTGAAACAGTTTTCTGGGAGACTCCTAAAATATCTTTGATCTCTTCTTGCGATAAACCGTGTACATAATACATCTCATACAGTTGACGCTCCTCCTCCGTTAATAGTTTATTAAGAGTCCTGTCTACATCCTTCCTTACATCCGTTGGTGCTAACGTGTCAGGTGCTTCTTCAAAATCATCTACATATACAAGATCCTCCTGCCATACTACATCCCCTCTTTGACCGCTAACCTTAGATCTTTGATGTAATGATAAATCTATCATATGATTTCTTACAACCCTTTCGACGTATGTTTTAAAAGAAGACAGTGAAATCTCTTTATCGTATGTTTTATATGCATCCATAAAAGCTATCAGACACTCTTGATATATATCATCGCTATCATGTAGATCATACGCTCTAAGATACTTGTTCCCCTCCCAAGATCTAGCTATATTTCTTAATTGTGTTTTATGCTTTTTTAATATCAACTCAAAACTATTCATTTTCGCACTCCTGTATATACTATATGCGAGATTCGCAAGATTTCTATACCCTTTTTACGTTAATTCTTTGTAATAATTCCACATTAACACGAAACCTACTCGTTATTCGGTTGGAAAACTTCATCAAACGCCGACCAGTCTCCCGTTTTACCCACCTCAGCATACCACCCGCTAAAATCGTACCCTACGGGCTCAGGTACAGTCTTCCTATTCGCTGCTGCTGCGTCTTTGTTCGCCTTATCTGCTGATTTATTCATTTTCTGTATCTCCTGCATCTTTCGATAACTACTATCATCATTGTTGTTAAAGCTCGCTGCTGCCTGTCTATTGCATTTATTCTCAACCATACCTAGCATACCTCTTTAAAGTTTAAATCCGCTACAAGCCCTCTCAGAACCTCTCAGCGTGTTTAGTCGAGTAGGCACGACTCAACACCTAGACTCGTAACCTGTGTTTCCAAGCAATCCTCAACACTCCAAAGATATGCAAGAATAATCCAGATTGAAAGGAACAAAGACACCATTTCTTTTTTCATAAATACCCTATTTTACCCGATCTTTGTACTTTCTAAAGATAATCCTCAAGGTTTTCATATAACCAAAAGCACAAAGATCTCCGCAGATCCCCATATTCATCGTCTCCCCACAGATCTTTAGTATTCTCATACAGCCAAACACCTCTTTCACCGTCAAACGCGATAGGGTAGAGTGGATCTCCGGAGTGCAAAGGCCAAGCCTTCATACATTTATCAATGGAGTCCGTCCATGTGTAGAAACAAACGTCATCAATCTTATAGGTAAAACAATAGTTTATTTCATAGCATATGCCAAAGCCGACATCGCGAGGTTTTATTTCTTCTGTTGCTAAAAATAATAAATGTGTCTTTAAAGCATCGATAGCTAGACTGTCGTTCCTCATAATATCACCTGTTGTAGTTTACCTAGTGACCAAAACACTCACAATTCATCCTGTAGAGCCTGTGGTAGTGTGTTAATAAGAATAGTAGTGTCATTAGGTGTCGCCCAATAGACAGGCTTACGTTGCCTTTGAACGTCATTGAGTATTTGGTTGAGTCGTTGTTTATATGGCATTGTCTTAGCCTCTCTGTTGTGGTCGTCTGTCGTTGCGCCCATGTATTTAATATAGACCTAATCGGTGTTGCTATCAATCTTTTATTCGCCTTTTAATTTTAGTGTATTAAACAGATGAGTTATAGCATATTTAAAACATCGTCTAGCTCAGTTGATTGGTCTATTACCTGAACGACAAACGGTTCGTAGTAGAACTCCCATCCGGATTCAATCACACCTTTAGTCTCGCTGTCCCAATCCAGATCACCGCCTCTGGAACAGCCAGTGATCCCTTGCTTTACAGCATCGTCTTCATTTTCAGCACTGATAACATCAGTTGAGATAAACTCATAACCGCCGTGTCGAATTAGTGTTTTAACAATATACTTTTTCATAGTGTCACCTACTTAATTTTAGTGTATTAATAGCTTGTGCTATCCTGTACTTGTCTCTTATTAGCGCGTTTGTATCATACATATTTAAGTTAATTAATCTTATTGTGTTTCTAAATATGCTTATGCAATACTCTCTATCATTAATATCAGAAAATACGAGCTTACGTTCAGTTACTTTTCCATTGTGTAATGTAACTGTGTCCTTCTTTTTTCTAGTGCGTAAATAATCGAGCTTACTGGATCCATCTCTCACCCCCTGATTTTGAGCATGTCTTTTTGAAGTACCTTGTAATAGTTGCCGCCTACTTTAAATTGATACGGGATAGATTCGCTGCCTACGTGCATACCCCTTGGCGCTTTTCCTACATGCCTCAGTGCATTTCCTAAAGCTTCGCTCTCTTTACAGTAGCCGCAACCGTCAGTCTTATAGAAGACAGTATCTACCGTGCCGTCATTGTCAACAAGCGCATAATAGACTTGATGTCCATATGTGCCGCTATTCTTTGACCAATAAAGTTCTAGCCGGTATTGATCCCCTAAAGCAATACTTTTAAAGGGGATCGTTTCACATCGCTTGTTTATAGTATCCCAATTCATAGCCACAATTTCACCTGTTTAGTTAGTTGATAGTTTATAGTTTAGTATATACCTGTCTTATGTCAAGTATTATTTAATTCACGCGCCGCTTGTTTGTATCCTGATAGGCATAACAACGGCACAAGCAAGGCTTGTTTCCAGCAAGAGACTCTCACTGCTGCTATTAAAATAAACGTCACCCGGCCCCGCGTCACAAAAAGCGTCACACAAATATCTAATGTTAAAGCTTGTTATTTCTGGCAATTTAAAGGGAGCCGATATTCTGTCATTAATACTATCTGGCGCACCTGGAATATAGGCGCCGTCAGAGTCAATATGAATAGCGCTCTTCTCGTTGAATTCTTTAGCAAATTGGACTTTTTCAGTCCAGGAGGACTTGTTTGTTGCTATTGCGGGGATGACTTCTTTTTGTTTTTTAGGAATAACGCGCGACACGTCAGGAAAGCGCCCGTCGACATACTTACCTAGTAAATAATTACCTTGACCACACCGGATGGCGTAAAAATCCTCGTATAATTCAATAGTAAGAGAATTTTTTGCGAGCTTGAGTGCCAGATCTACACCTTCCCGCGCTAAAATGCGGCAGTCACCTTCTGGCTGCCCGTTAAAATGCAGCCTGTGTCCGTCAGTCGCAGCTATTGCATTCTCATAAATAGCAAGCCCTTTCAAGTAATAGCGTGTATCATTTTTAGCGCAAGCCTTCATCACATAAGCAAGTTGTTTTTTATCTATTTGTTTTTTTTGTAGAATATCACTATCAGAAAAAGTGCCCCATTGATTAATACATCCTGGAGATCTCTCGGATCTAATAGTGTCTATCAAGTGATTGTTATCGCCGAAATCGCCATAAAAATAAAGATCACTATTTGATATGGCGTGACAGCCAAAACAGTCTTTTTCAGCTATGTCAATAATGGTGGATTTTTTAAAGTACGAAACAATTGACTTAGATTGTGTTTTACTTAATGACATGATGTTACCTCGGTGAGTTTTGATTTGATGTAGTCAGTATAAGACTGAATTTTAAGATGTCAAGAACTATTTGAAATTAATTTCATAGCATATAGACGGCGTGAGACGTATTGTAAGAGACAATAGTGGATAACATAATAGTTATCAAGTGTATCGATAACGTTGCATAGAACACGATACAGGACGTTACAAGCGTATGTATCAGTGGTGGATTGTGTGGATAAAGGCAGATGTTGTAAGCTATTGATATACAAGGGAATGTATGAGGAATGGCAGTGGGAAATGCTGAGGGGGTTATTTCACCCAACTATAACCCTATGATTTCACTAGGGTTTATTCTATATCACCTACTAAACACCTCATATACGAGACAATCACCTAGTATTACCTAGTGTATACAAGAAATTACTAGTCTACTGTAGTGTATATTGGTATAGACTGGGCTAGGGGGGTAAGGGGGGTGCTTGTATATGCAATACACCTCAAAAAAATCTATGAGAAATTATTACATTTTAGGATATGTCCTTGATATGTATGAGGTTTCCTAAGTATTAAGAAATTATTTCTAAATTATTTTCCAATTTAGGGTATAGAAAACGTCTGAATCTCGCATATAGTATATATAGGGATGTGTTTTTTATTAACGATGTTATGAGTCACTTGGAGTAAAAATGATTAAATACCTGAGTCAGTGTAATGTCGTTATTCATTTATTGTAGCTGGAACAATTCAGCTCACTTAGCAGTGAGCTAGGAATTTTCCGAATAACAGCTCCTAGTGTTTCTCAGGAGTAGGTTGGTAGATATGAAACGTGATTATAAGAAAGAATATGAATATCATAGTAAGCCTGCTCAGAAGAAGAATAGAGCAGCTAGGAACAAAGCTAGGAGAGCTGCTGAAGCAGCAGGGAAGGTTAAGAAGGGTGATGGGAAGGATGTTGGTCATAAGAAAGCATTAAAGAAGGGCGGCTCTAAATCAATAAAGAATACAAAAGTACAGAGTCGTTCTTCCAATAGGAGTCATGGTGGGAAGACAGGGAGTAAGGCAAAGAAAGCAGCTGGTGGTCGTAAGAGCAAGAGGTGATATGAATGCTAAACGTAAGGGAAGTGATATGTCCTTGGATGTTCGGGAAGTACAGGATAAAGGCAAGGGCAATAGTTCTCTACCCGTTCATAATATACAGGAGCGATTTAGACAAGAGGTTGTTTCATAGGCACGAGTGGGTGCATGTAGAGCAGGTGAGGAGATTAGGTTGGTTTAGGTTCTACGTCTCATATCTTAAAGAGCAATACACAGTGGGGTATTGGGATAATAAGTTTGAAGTAGAAGCAAGAGAAAAAGCAGGTATATGATGAGTGTAGAATTATTAGCCATGTTTGGTGGGTCTGTATCAGGCTTCATAATGAAGTTGATAGCATCACAGGCTGAGGCTCAACAGCGCCAAGTAGAGCTAATGATTCGTAAGCAAGAGATAGCAGACGTTTCAGCAGACAAGGCAGCATCACGAGGAGGCGTTCTTGTACGGCGTGTTATAGCGTTCACAGTGTTATTTGCTATGGTGGTTGCTCCTTTCATCTTTGCATTTACAGATTCCCCTGTAACAGTGTTACAAGAGCCTGTAGGGGGTCTCTTAGGGTTTCTAGGGTTTACTAAGAGCACATGGGTAGAGGTTCAAGGGTTTGTCCTTCTCCCTGAAGTACGTCAGGGAATGCTGGCGCTTCTTGGATTCTACTTCGGCAGCAGTCAAGTAAAATAGGAATAGATATGGAAACATTACATGCAGTAGATTGGTTTGATCTTTTTGACAAGTTCCTTTCTCTTGTAGGAGGTGGAGCGCTTCTGGCAGCATACGTCCCATTAAGGTTTCAGAGGTACGTCCCACTTCTCAGGGTGGCATTGAGCACATTAGGTGCCAACTACCTCAACGCAAAGAATAAGGAATAATATGAAATACTTAATTTCCTTCTTCTTAACACTGCTCACAATAGCAGGATATGGTGTTTTAACAGCACAGAACGTACAAAGGGATATACTTTTCACATGGGATGCAGCAGTGTGTGCAGTTCCCTGTGTTAAGGGTGTAGACGGATATAGGCTCTATACAGAAGCTGGTAATCTAGTAGCAGACATATTAGGCGAAGGTACGAGCTTTATACTATCCGATTTTTACTTAACACCCAACGTAGAGCAGAGCTTCTACATAACGGCTTATAATGAAGATGGGGAGGCTGTCCCTTCCAACCTTGCGTCTGTTATGGTTGAAGGAGCACCTCCCTCGTCTACAATACTCAGAGTTGTATTGGATTAACAGAGCAGCCCAATGAGACGAGCAGGTGTTGTTAAAACGGACATTGTTGAAGCTGGAGAAATAATTAAGCACTATATCGACCAGACGACTAGAGCAGGAGGTTATATCCATCAGTCGCTAGAGTTTCACTGTATGAAAGATACACCAAGCAAAAAAGGCTCTATGTGGCTGTCAGGGGTTGAGGATGATGAGGTGTCAATGGTAGTTCCTAGTAATTTATGGATTCAACAGCAGGATGTATTTAGTACCTTATGGGGGGATTTGTTCAAACTCCTTGGGTACCCTCAAGATATTAATGATAAAGCATACACGCATAGGCATTGGCTGTTCTCAATTATTCCTTTACTTGATATGGCTAATAGCGGGAGTAGTGGCAGAGCGTCTTCGGATAAGCGTGGGGCAATCCTTTACGGTACAGAATTTGAGTATCAATTCTGATGTCGAACCATACACTTACACTAACATCGGCTTACATTCCAAACGATGTATCTGCTTTGGTTTCTTCTGCATCCTTTGGTGATGCTGTTCAAGCTGTTGACAACTTTCGTCTGGTTTTAAATGCAGGCTCTGATCGAAGGGCGGGGGTAATTCTTCAGCAGTCAGGTCAGGGATATTATGAAGGCACTGAGTTTTATAAGGAGTTTTCCAATACATTCAGTGATGCATTCTTTGTGCCACCCGGTCAGTCGATATGGCGGATGGATATTGTTGCGTTAGGCGCAACACCTACGTTTAACATCGGCGAGACATACGAAAATCAGGGAAGGATAGCCGACCCTACACCGTCGAATTTATCTGAGATTATGCTTTGTATGCGAACATTTATCTGGCCTCGCGGGACTAAGCGCAGTATATCGGTGGGTATGGTATGAGTGTTCAAGGATGGATGATGCAGGGGGCAAGTACAACTTCTTGTGATCTTGTTTTCCGTATAGGCTCAGAAGTTGGTGGCTCTGCACTGTCGAAAACGACTGATGTAGATGTTACGTTAGTGATGGATGATGGTGCCCTTGCTGTATCAGATAGCGGAACAATCAACTATTCAGATTTAGACAACGATGGATCAAGAGATTGCTTTGGACGATTCCATGTTTCAGGCGGCAGTGAAGGTAACACTTATGCTGGCACATTGACATCGGAATCAGACGGCATTGCTGTCAGAGTGCAAGTTAAAACCATACCTAATGGCCGCATCAAAAAAGCAGACATTAGTTGTGATGGAACATGGAATAGCCAAGCGGTAGGTCTGCCAGCCGATATACAAGGAGGTGCTAATACATGGCTACCTATAGCACAAAAGATTGTTGCTGAGGATGTCCACTACGTCAATTTAATAGACGATGCTTATTACTTGTGGGCATCTTGGGATGCTGGTGAGGTAGCTTTCGCGCCTCCAGCAAATACCAGCAGTTTTACATCGCCAAACATACTAGCGGTTGATAGTTATACAGACAACATTACTAACGCTTCGTCAGCAGGAAGTGCAAGTGATGAGAATGCAGCGATTTATCGACACATTCGTACAGCATTCTTACATCCAGCCTTTCAATTAGTAGGGCAGCACTGTCCAATAAATTTCACGATGGGCGATCATGAATTTGTTGGTAATGATTTTAAGTGGGAGCCTACGGTTCCGCAGGGCTTGGATTTCGATACTACCCAGAAGTGTGCTGATGCTGGTGAGTTATGCATGTCGGTATGGCAGAATGCTTTCTACCCATCGAACCCATCCAAGTACACAACAGCGGCAACGACAGCAGAATACCCAAAACGCATAACCAGAAATGAGACGGACACAGCAGACGTTAATCCGGTCACTGAATATGGAGTGACAGCTTCAAACTTTTATCCGCACAGTCAAGTTATCAAGAATGACATTATGGCTGATTACTTGCCTGATGTTATGCGGCACAGGGGAAGGGCAGATGCTGATGATTCCATGCTGGGGTCTCAGGGTTATACAGATTTAGTAGCGGCACTTGCAAGCCACGATTCAGGAGGCAGTGAACCTTTACCTTATGTTCACGTAAGCATAGCCAAGCAATTCTATCGAATGATTCGAGAAACGCCTGACTCGATGGTAGACGATTCACCCACTGAAGCCGGTAACTTACAAACCGCACTCAAAGCTAGGGATAAGGCAATTGTCAGCACCAGCGGCGATATTCATGGAGCGCAGCAGCTTATTGATGGTAATGTATTAGCCTCATGTGTATCAGCGGTATCTTCTAATGTAACTCTAATCACAGACTTGGTGGCGGTGTGGGATAAGACGGGCGATTTTGCGACAGACCCCGGCGAGAATGTATCGAATATCCATGCTGGTACAAAAGACACAAGTAAAGCAGCGCTGGGTAATCACTCTCGTTACAGCTACGGAATAACCGAGTACGCGCCACACAAAGCAACTCACCGACTGATGGATTGGCGTGGCAATGTGATAGGAGGGGTTGTTGAGTTAAAACCCTACAACACGGCGATATTTTATGAGTCGAATCTAATTTACAGCGAGGCTGTGAACACTATGAGTCAAATTGATGTTTTATTTTATCCGGGAAGTGATTTAAGTGCTTCTCCTAATTTTGGCATGGGGACTTCTGCAAGCCATGCAGTAACTGTAACCAATGTCACAAAGGCAGCTGGAGGTGTAGTTACACAATCAGGCCATGGCTTAACTGTTGGTGATGCTATTTTTTGGGGTAGTGTTACTTCAGGTATGACAGAACTTGACGGGCAGGTTTCTCGTGTAACTGGTGTTACGGATGCGAATACGTACACAATTAACACCAACACTTCCGCCTATACAGCGTGGTCAGGAATTAGTTCTATTAGAAAACTAATGTCCAATGGCCCCCTCGAAATTCTTTGTGGAGAGGCTGATGGCGATGGTAAGTACGCCGCAGCGATAGCAGCGGTATCTGATTTAAACATAGGTAAGGTTGTCGGTTTATCTGTGACACTGGACTGGGACAGAACACAGGGAACTCAATCGGGAACAGCCTCTGACTTTTCTGACTGGCCGACAGGTCTCGTAGTTACCGTTTCTGACGAAGACGGTAGCAACCCAAAAGTTGTAGACGCTAACACTATTGAGGACTCAGGGACAGGTCAGAGTATAATTAGCGGAGGTACCTCTAAGATTTATGCAGATGAAAGCGAAACTTCTGTATTCTCCGACCTTAACGTCCCTTACCGCATTAATGTACAATGGCCTAGTGTTGGCGGGGCAGGCACAGGAGAGAGTGCTACCATCTCCCATTCAATTATTAAACACGTTTAGAGGAAAAGGTAATGTCAACCACACAAATATCAGACACCACATCAGGTGGTTCTTCTAGCTACATCCCAGTCGCAGCTGGTTCAAGTATTCAGGTTTTTACAGAACCCGCATTAGGTCATCGAGAATATGTAGACCTATACCGAACAGGCGATGACGCAACAGATGTTATTGTAGGACGAGCGCTTAGTGAAGGAGATCCTTCTGCCATTATCACGGGGCCGGGTAAGTTCAAGCTAGTGTTGTCTGAGACAGCTGTTCTCACTACCGTATACTCTGACGCATAAAGGGGAACCGTTTTGAGTAAGATAACATTAGACAGTATTGTTAGCGGTTTTAAATCCGTAACAAAGCTTATCTCTAACTTTGATAAGATAGAGGATCATCTGGACAATAAGGTACTCTACAGGGATAACCCTGATAGCGAACCTAACCAGATGAACACACCGTTGGATATGAACTCCAAGCGTTTAATAAATCTACCTTCGCCTGCTAGTGATAGTGATGCTGCTCGATGGGCCGACGTAAAAGACGGTGTAGTGGGTTTTGACCAACCAGTTCCTGCTCTTACCGGAAATGCTACAAAAGCGTTGACAAATGATGGAGCGTCTAACCTGTCTTGGAGCGACACTGCTGACCTCTCCTATACAGCCCCAGACGCAGGCGCTGTTCAAAGAACACTTGGTACAAAGCTGTCTGATATTGTTTCTCCAGAAGACTTTGGTGCTGCGGGTGACGGTGTTACAGATGATTTAACAGCAATAGATGCTGCCTTGGCTACAGGAAAAGTAGTTGAGTTTACATCAGACACGACATACGCAGTGGGGGGTCTTCCTAATTTTTCTAATAGTGTACTAAAAGGGAATAACGCTACTCTTCTGGTGTCTGACGGAACCTATTCTATAACATCTACAAGAATTATTACTACAATAGAAGGGCCTCTTACTCTTGACTGCGCTGCCGAAACGTCAGTTCCCGGTGGTGTTATTAGTTTTAACAGTGCGACAGGTAGTGCACAAAACTGGAGTGTTAAGGTAGATGCCTCAGACACAGGTGTTATTGATGTTGGGGATTATATTACTGTCACAAATGTTATCGGTACAGGAGATGTAGACCTTTTAAACGGTGTGTGGGAAGTTACAGAGGTCTCTCTCAACAGTTATATTGTTTTTACTTGTACCGCAGATGTAGCCACCTTCCCTACTATAACTTTAACGGGATGGTCTTGTACACTGCCTTCTGTAACCTTTGAATTGTCAGGGACGTTCTCTAATATCAACTCTACAGATGGTTACGTACTCCGCCTAAGAAAAGGCACCTTGACAACGGGGGCGTTTACTTTTGTAGGAGACTACGCCATCTCGACAGGCGGTACAACGTCTTATCAAAGAGGAGGGATACTGTTAGAAGGTGCGGCAATAGAGGGAAAAACAGTAGGCCAGGCTATATCTTTTCATGGTTTCTATGTGGCAGGTATCAAAGCTACAGAAGGTAATATAAGTCTAGGTCAAGTAGTAGTATCAAACTCAGAGGCAGGAATAGGTGCTAGTGAGTCAACAGATGTATTAGTATCCGGTGTGAGCTATTTTACGGGGTGTGCTGTTGGCGTTTCTTTAAACACAGGTATGATAGAAGGTTCTTTTCAATGTTTTGGTAACGAGTCATTGTCTCTCAGTCTTACGAGCTGCTTAGGAAATCTTACAGGCCCTTTAGAGATAATTAACGGAGACTCATGCACAGGTATAACTGCTGTATCTTCTTGCATAACGGCCACACAAGCATCTATAAAAGATGGCACTAATGGTATTGCGGCTACAAGTTCGAGTCTTGTAAATGTTAACGGAGGTACACTAGACGGGTGTACTACAGGTGTCCTTGTAAACAGAGGCGGTATAGTCTCTGTCAACAACTCTACTATTTCAGGTGTTACTACCCCTTATAGTCTTCTAGGTGGTTTTGTAATAGATGCAGACGGAGCTTTTCGTAGCAGTGATTTTAGAAATGTAGCACTTACTGATGGAGTCCCTGCTCCGACCGCTGTTGTAGGAACAACCTATCTTTATACAGACTCTACGGATGGAGACCTGAGAGTTATGTTTGGAGATGGTACGGATAAGTTAATTGTTAATGATAACAACGGAACCAACACAGTTGTATCTAATACAGATACCCTATCTGCTGATGATGAATGGACAGTTGTTAATTACGCAGGATCGTGTACTCTGACATTACCAGTAGCAAGTAGCTATCAAGGAAAGGTGTTTCATATTAAAACTGTCACAGCTAACGCAGTTATTAGTGCATCTTCTAATGTTGTTCCTGTCGATGGAACAGCAGCAGGTACAGCGATACTAAGCGCTACGGCAGGTGCTTGGGCAATGCTGCGCAGTGATGGAACTAACTGGATTATACAACAGGCTGGTTAATAATGTTTAAAGACCCAACTACAGGTAATTTCTACACACAGGCTTTATTCCTAGAGCTTTGTTATTCTAGCCCTGCTAATGCTATATACACTTTGAAAGATGAAGACTATGAGCATAACGGCAAGACCTACAAGAGCATTAAGAGGTTGTATTTAGAGATTGCAGACCCTACAGAGTATGCGTTTGCTACACAGTGTTTTGCAGGGTGGTCTCATTGGAAGCGTTTATGTGAAAAGACCACCAACCTCCATTCTCATATCGCGGAATGGAGAGATGAGTTGGAAGTTAAGATGAGATCAGAAGGAGTACGAGGCGTTGTCGAGGAGGCTGTAACCGGCGGCAAGGGAGCACTACAGGCTTCAAAATGGCTGGCAGATAAAGGCTGGACGGATAAGCGTAGTGCTGGTAGACCTTCAAAAAAAGAAGTAGAGGGTGAGCTGAAGCAGCAAGCCGGTATTAAGTCTGCCCTAGATAAGGACTTAGAGCGAGTGCTGAATGTCCATTAGAAAGGAAGTAAGATCACTTGCTGAACAGGATCTTTACACCTTTGCTACTCTTGTAAACCCTAAGTATGTCTACGGAGATGTACATAAAAAGGTGTTCAGATGGCTAATGGAGACAAAGCATCCTAACCAATTACTACTACTGCCTCGTGGTCATCTAAAAAGTCATTGTCTAGCTGTGTGGGTAGCTTGGTGGGTCACGAAGAACCCTGAAACCACTATCCTTTACATCTCGGCAACGGCAGAGTTAGCAGAAAGTCAGTTGTATGCAATCAAAAACATACTAGCTTCAAAGATATACTTACGCTACTGGCCAGAGATGGTAGCACCCGAAGAAGGTAAACGGGAGAAGTGGGCAACCACAGCTATTGCTGTAGACCACCCTAAGCGTAAAGAAGAAGGTATAAGGGATTTCACGGTAAGAACAGCAGGCTTAACCACAAACACCACAGGATGGCATGCAGAGGTAATCGTCCCTGATGATGTAGTTGTACCAGACAACGCATACACAGAAGAGGGGAGAAGGAAGTGTGCTTCGGCAATGAGCCAAATGGCATCTATTTTAAATGCAGGTGGTTTGATTAAGGCATGTGGAACACGCTACCACCCTGCCGACCAGTACGACACTTGGAAGGGTCAAGTTGTCCCTGTTTATGACGAAGACGACGAGATTATAGACGAGCAGCCTATATGGGATATTCTTGAAGAGGTAGTTGAGGTTGATAATGTTTTTTTGTGGCCACGAGCTGTACGTGATGACGGGAAGGCTTTTGGTTTTGATAAGAAAGAGCTGGCACGTATTAGTGCGATGTATACAGATAGGACACAGTTTTTTGCACAGTATTATAACGATCCTAATGATCCTGAGTCTAATCGGCTCGACAGCAGCAGGTTCCAATACTACGACAAGAGGCACCTTGTTAATCAATCAGGAAAGTGGTATTACAAAGAGAAAGTCCTTAACGTCTACGCTGCCATTGATTTTGCATATACGTTAAATGCCAAGTCGGATTTCACGGCTATTGTAGTGATTGGGATAGCAGCAGACGGCCATATTTATGTACTGGATATAGACAGGTTTAAGACAGATAAGATCAACACCTACTACACCCGTATCAGTGAAATGCACAGCCAGTGGGGTTTCAGGAAACTAAGAGCGGAAGTAACAGCAGCTCAGAGTATTATTGTAGGTGATCTGAAGGACAGGATTAGAGCAAACGGAGACAGTCTCTCTATTGATGACCATCGCCCTACAAGGCACATGGGAAGTAAGGTAGAACGAATGGCTGCTGCACTCGAACCCCGATATGACAACCTTTCAGTGTGGCATTATAAAGGTGGGTACATCCCAGCACTAGAAGAAGAGTTAGTATTAGCACGACCACAACATGATGATATTAAAGATTGTCTGGCATCTTGCATAGAAATAGCCTCTAAGCCGAAGCAAAGGTCAGGCACAGGTAAGGTGAAAAGCAATGTGGTTAAATTTAATAGTAGGTTTGGAGGAGTGGCGTTCAGGTGATAGACGACAAAGTATTAGAACTCGAAGGTATTTTATCCCCCGATGACTTAGCGGCCAATATCGTACAGCAATGGGATACATGGAACAACCAGCGGCGTATATGGCTTAATGAAAAACAAGAAATCCGTAATTATGTTTTTGCTACGGATACAGCCACTACGAGTAATGCAACACTTCCTTGGAAGAATAAAACCACGTTACCTAAGCTGTGTCAGATAAGGGATAACCTCCATGCCAATTATAACAGTGCATTGTTCCCTAACGACGACTGGATGAAATGGGAGGGCTATACCCTTGACTCAGAGGAGATAGAAAAGAAAAAAGCTATCCAAGCGTACATGAGTAACAAAGTACGGGAAAGCAACCTACGTACCACAGCCAGTTATTTAGTATTAGACTATATAGACTACGGCATTGCCATAGCAGATGTTGTGTGGGTAGAGGAGAGCAAGGAAGACCCAGAAACTGGTGAAAGGATTCCGGGGTATGTTGGGCCAAAGGCTGTACGGATAAGCCCAGAAGACATCGTATTCGATCCTAGAGCGACCGATTTCTCTAAGAGTCCTAAGATCACACGTACTATTAAAACCTTAGGAGAGATCCAACTACAAGCCGCACATAGTAATGAGGAGCAGTTTCAAAAAGCAGTACGTGCCTCCGAGGAACTGCGAGGCAAGTGTAACGGATATTATAGTTCAGATGATTTTAACAAAGCAGAAGCCTTTCGTGTAGATGGTTTTGGAGATCTATATGAATACTACGGCAGCGGGTATGTAGAGCTGTTGGAGTTTGAAGGAACGGTTTACGATCAAGAATCCGGTAAGCTGCTGGATGATTACATCATCACTGTTATGGATCGAACAAAGATTATACGGAAAGAACCTATCCCTGCATGGAAAAGGGGTGGGTATAAGGTTATGACATCGTGGCGTAAACGCCCTGACAATCTGTACGGTATGGGGCCTCTTGATAACCTTGTAGGTTTGCAATACCGTATCGACCACCTTGAAAACCTTAAAGCAGATATTGGGGATATGATATTAGCACCCCCTATTAAGATTGTTGGTGATGTCAGTGAATTTGAGTGGGCACCTTTCTCTGAGATATACGTAGGAGAGGGTGGAGATGTACAGCCTATGGCTCCAGCAGCTCAGGCATTTTCAGCTAATTTTGAAATAGATCGCATTCTTAACTTAATGGAAGAGATGGCAGGGGCACCCAAGCAAGCAATGGGTATTCGTACTCCCGGTGAGAAGACAGCTTTTGAAGTACAGAGTCTTGAGAATGCAGCAGGCCGTATCTTCCAAGAGAAGACCACACAGTTTGAAGTAGAGCTGCTAGAGAATCTTCTTAATAATATGCTTGAAGTATCCAAGCGTCATATGAACGGTGCAGACGTTGTACGAGTAATGGATGACGACTTAGGTGTTGTTGACTTCATGGAGATCACTAAAGAAGATATTACAGCTAAAGGCAAGCTGCGCCCTGTAGGTGCTAGACACTTCAGTGCAAGGGCACAGCTTCTTCAGAACTTATCTGGTCTTGCTAATAGTGCAGTTTGGCCGACTATCGCTAAACACATGTCAAGCAAAGCATTGTCTCGAATGGTAGAGGACAGCTTACAGTTGCAAAGATTTGAGTTGTTCAGTGACAATGCACAAGTGTTTGAAGAAGTAGAGACACAACGCTTTGTACAGCAAGCCCAAGAGGACTTGGAGGTAGAAGCACAGACAGGTATAGAGGGCGAAGATGAAAACCCGATGGTTTAAAGATCATAAAGAATCTGAGAAGGCAGCAGTTAAGCAGCAAGTAAAGAATGCTAAACTGGTGCTGGACAGACTAACCGAGCTATTACAAGAGGATCTGGAGAAGAGTGTAAAAGATATGACATCTCGTAAACACTTTGAAAGCAGCTCTTGGGAAGATAAAATAGCTCACTATCTAGGAGAGCAGACCGCCCTCCGATCTATTATAAGTCTTATTGACATAGAGGAAAAGTAAATGAACGATCAAGTTAGTAACCCTAACGGCGAAGTTCAAGCGAACGAACAAGTGCAAGCCGACCCAGCTGCACCAGCCCCCGCGCCAGCTGAACCAAGTGCGCAAGTCGATCCGAACAGCTTGTTTGCTGACCAGCTCTCAGGTATTAAGACCGACGACGGTAGGCAGAAGTACGCAGACGTACCTACGGCGCTAGACTCTATCCCACATGCCCAAAACCACATCAATGAACTGAGTTCACAGGTTAAGGATTTGCAAGAGGAGTTAGCAAAGCGTCAAGGTGCTGAAGAGTTACTTTCCAGCTTACAACAGTCACAACAGCAAGTAGTGGAACAACCCTCCGTTACAGGGCTAGACGAGACTGCAATCGAATCTGTGGTAGAAAATATGCTACAGACGAAAGCCCAACAAGAGCAACAGAAAGCTAATGCAAATAAGGTGAAACAAGCCTTAACTGACAAGTTTGGTAATGCCGCCTCTGTAGAATTTGAAAACAGAGCGAAACAACTAGGTATGTCAGTTGGTCAACTTACTCAGATGTCTTCTCAGATGCCTCAAGCCGTTGTCGAATTGTTTAATGCTGAACCTGTTCGAGATCCACAGCCTACTGTCAGTAGTTCTGTAAATATCTCGGCAACTCCGGTAGAAAAACAAGTTCCTGATTATATGGCTCGATTTAAAGGTAACGCTGATGGTGGTATTCAAAGTAAGTGGGCTGCCGCAAAAGCAGAAGCTGCTAAAAACATAACTTAACGGAGACACAGCAATGGCTATTACAAGCTCAAGCAACGCTTCATTCATTGAAGCTAGTCAATACTCCAGCTTTATCCTGCAAAACTTGCATGATGGGCTGCTTCCTTCATCTTTCTACCGTAATGTAACAGATTTCGGTAATGGTTCTACTCTCAATATCAAAACTATTGGTAGTGCTGTTATTCAAGAAATCACAGAAGACGAAGATATCACCTATAACCCGATTGAAAGTGGTGTTGTTCAGCTCTCAATCGCTGATTATATTGGTGATGCCTTTTACTTAACAGATGTGATGCGTCAAGACGGTGCTCAAGTCGAGCAGCTGTTAGCTATGCGAGCAGCAGAAGGTACTCGTGCTATTCAAGAAACTTTTGAATCACGTTTCCTTGCGACACTGAACGCAGGACAGACAGCCGGGAACCCTAATAGCGTAAACGGTTTTTCACACAGATTCCGTGCAAGCGGTGGTAACGAGCAAATGCTCGAAGCCGACTTAATTGATATGCGTTTAGCTTTCGACAAAGCCAATGTTCCTATGGCTGGTCGTATTGCAATCGTAGATCCTGTTGTTGCAGCTACGTTTGCTAAAACAGTACAGTTGACTGCAAACATGGACGCTTCTAGTCCTTTGTTCCAGTCACTTGTTAAAGACGGGTTCGATAAAGAACACCAGTTTGTTACAAGCCTTCACGGTTGGCAGATCTGGACATCAAACCGTCTTCCTCGTGTTGCTGCTGGTACTGACATTGACGGTACTGACTCTATAACAGGAGAAGGTGTTGCTAACATTTTCATGTGTGTTGCAGACGACCAATGTAAACCGGGTATGGTAGCTTGGAGACAAACTCCTTCTACTGAAACTGACAGAGACATCAGCAAAGGCCGAGATGAGTTTGCTACTAAAGCTCGCTGGGGCGAAGGTGTTCAGCGTGTTGACACGTTGGGTGTTATTGTTTCTGACGCTGAAGCAACTGCATAAGGGGGATAAATAATGTCTTACGAAAATAGCGCTGGATTGGGCGTAAACAATCAATATGGGGTTCGGGATACACAAGACTCTGCTGTTATCAGTGGTGGTGTAATTGAGGGTGGCGGTGCTGCTCGTGATTACGTACTGTATTTCGATGGTGATGAGCTTGGCTCTGCTGACTACGACACTGGCTTGACTATTCCTGCTGGTAGTGTAATTGTTGGTGCGGTTCTTGAGATCACTGATGCAATTACAATGGGTAATGCAGATAATGACATCGAGTTTGGTACTGATGGGTCTGTAGCAACTAACGGTGTTGAATTTAACAACACTACTGGAGCTGCTGGCACTTACGCTGTATCTACCTACAATGGCACTTGGGCGCAAGACGCTGTTCTGGCTAATGACACTGCTGTATCTGTGTTGGTGTCTGGTACAACTGCTGGCGGTACAGGTGGTAAGGGTAAATTGGTTGTCACTGTACGTAAAGTGTAGCACCTAGAAATGTGAGGAGGGCTTCGGCCTTCCTCCTTTCTTTAATTTTTTTTAGGAGAAGATAAGTGGCCATAGAGCATAATACAATATCAGGTGTAGCCACCCACGAACCTAAAGGTGTTTCCACAGCAGAAAACGGGCAAGTCTATGTGGCTAATGGCGCAGGTTCAGGACTCTGGCAGGTTCCTTACCTTACAGGAGTTGAAGACTACAACCATGCAGGTCTCTCTTTAAGCCCTGCGGCAACTGTTGAAGAAAAGGTTCTTAATGACGGGTTAGGTGTTTTTACAAATACAACATATAAAATACCCGGCTATCCTGACATCTGGAACACATCTACAAACCAGTTTGATTTTAGCCATCTTTCATTAGGAGATTCTGTAGACATTCGTTTTGATTTCACTGTTGTAACAAGCGGAGCCAATGACGATGTTACTATTATTTTCCGACCCGGAGTAGGTGGGTCTCCTTACGACCTTACTGTTAAAAGACAAGAGTGGAGAACAGCGGGCACATACCAACTAACTGCTTGGTATAGTGTTTATATGGGGGATACAAACACCTTAGATAACCCTGCTGAAGCGTACGTCCTCTGCGAGACAGGGGGTGACACAGTAACCTGTAATGGTTGGTATGTTCGCACAAATAAACAAACACCGGAATTTGTATAATGCCTAAGCAAACTCTACTTGAAATAACACAAGACATCCTTTCCGATATGGACGGGGATGAGGTTAATAGTATTAACGATACACCCGACAGCTTACAGGTAGCGGGTATTGTTAAAAGCAGTTTTTACGATCTCATTGATAGTAAAGACAGTTGGCCTCATCTGAGGTCTTTGATGTCATTGGATGCAAGTGGTGATTTAACTAAGCCCACACACATGCGTCTTCCTGAGACTGTTAAGAGTTTAGAGTTAATAAAATACAACAAAGTTAAGACAGGTGAGACACGTACTAAATTCCAAGACATACATTACAAATACCCTGACGAGTTTTTGTATATCGTAAATAACTACAATATAGATGATGACTCTGTACAGTCTGTATCAGACCATTCTGGCGTAACCTTCGCTATTAAAAATAACCAAGCACCCTCCTATTGGACAAGTTTTGATGATGATTGGATTGTATTCAATTCTTTCGACAGTGCGGTGGATGCTTTACTGCAAAGCAGTAAAACGCAATGTGTAGCTTATCGCAGTCCTGCATGGTCACTGGCTGACGACTTCACTCCTGACCTGCCTGACGAGGCATTTAGCCGATTGTTGGCAGAAGCTAAAGCAGCTTGTTTTTCAAGATTGAAGCAGCTGACAGATAATAAAGCAGAACAGCAGGCTATACGACAACGTAACGCTATGTCACGTAAAAGCTGGAGAGCAGCAGGTGGGATACGTATGCCAGATTATTCGAGAGCAGGTAAAAAATGAATAAGAAATTAACAACTAAACAAGATGCTTACGGGTACACAGTGTACTATGAAGGCGGTGGTCAAGTCCCAAAAGAGCTTTCAGGAAGGTACACATCTAAAACCTTAGCCGAAGCAGCTATTGCTACATACATTCCTAAGAAACGTGTGAGAAAAATTAAAGATGCCGATAGCCAAGACTAGCATTGAACGTAGCAACTTCACGAGAGGTCTTGTAACAGAGGCATCTGCCTTAACCTTTCCTGAAAACTCTGCTATAGATTTGTCTAATTTCGAGTTAAACAGAGATGGGAGTTTAAATCGGAGGTTAGGGTTTACTACAGAAGCATTGGGCACAGATATAGACATAGGCAGGTCTTCTGAGTCCATAAAAAACTATGCCATAAAGACTTTCGCTTGGAAATCTGTAGGGAATAACCCTGCCCTTTCTGTGGGTGTTGTACAAATAGGAACACGCCTTTGGTTTGTAGACCTGTTTGCGGATAATCTTTCGAGAAACCTTCTCAACAAAGACGCTAATGGTGTTGGGCAGCCTCTCGACTTAAACGACGACGACGCTCTCTCTTTGTCAGGTAATTCTCCTCTTTCTTTTTCTAGTGTTAATGGCGTTCTGATTGTTGCGAGCGCAGAAATGGACTATCCGGTGTATATAGAATACAACGGAGAAAATGAGACAAACGATCAAAACCCTTTTAACATCTCCCCTATTAGAATTAAGGTGCGTGATTTGTGGGGTGTGTTTGACGGACTAGAGGTGAGTGAAAGACCTGCCTCACTGAGCACCCCCCATAGGTACAACCTGTACAACCAAGGTTGGCAAACCACTGGGAACGGTAGACCTACAAAACATTATAACACTAAAGCATCACGGGGAAGACCTTTAGGTGAGATATACCCTGACCTGTTTGAAGGGCCTAATTCCACAGGTATGTTTAAAACAATAATATCTCAAGAGGTGGAGACAAGGGATTACAAGGGTAGGACAAGGAACCAGGAGGTATGGCTAGGGGGCACAGAATATCAGGCAAGACAGATAGAACGGCTTATAAGAGACTATGCTATAGATCTAGGTTCTTTTGTCAGATGGCGGGGAGCTCCCTTTGTTGGATCACGATATCCAGAAATAACAGGACTAACTCCTTCAAGAACAGCTGTAAGTACAACAGGATACCCGTCCAACTCCGATTTAAGGCTCATCGGTAACGGTACTAACAAAGACGGAGACCCCGATTTTCAGGCCAGCAGGATAAACCTGCAAGGTGTCACTACAACACCTGCACCAAAAGGCCACTTTATTATTGATGCCTTTAAAAGAAACAAATCTCGTAGGTCTCAGGCGCGTACCTCTTTTAGTCAAGAAGATGAAGAACAGGGAAACATTTCCGTAGTTACTACCTTTGCCAATAGGGTTTTTTATTCTGGAATAAGCAGCAACATCCTCGGTAAACAGGAAGAAAGTCCTGACTATACAGGTTGTGTATTCTTTTCAAGGAACATTACCAACCTTAAAGATTTGAATGAATGCTACCAACAGGCTGACCCTACCGCCGAGGATGACAATGTTCTAGTCACTACAGATGGCGGCTTTATAAAGATCGCAGAGGCATCTAACATTGTTGAGATGGTTACAGTTAGAAGCAACCTTGTTGTGTTCGCGGAGAACGGTGTTTGGGCAATATCTGGTAAAGACGGCGTTTTTACAGCTACAGATTACTCCATTAACCAGATAACAAATGTAGGCTGTAGCAGTGCCGACTCTATAGTTGTTGCAGAGGATCTGGTGTACTTTTGGAGCGATGGTGGTATATACGTACTCTCTTCCGATCAGATTTCAGGGGAGTTAAATGCCCAGAATATCACAGAGACAACCATACAGTCCTTCTATAATGACATAAGCGATGTAGGGAGGTCTTTTGCTAAAGGGAAGTTTGACAGTGTGAATAGAAAAATTTCATGGCTGTACAACAACGATGATGACTATGATGGGGTGTCTTTTCGACACAGTTACAATAAAGAGCTTGTTTTTGACACAGTGTTGGGTGCGTTCTATCCACGATCCATAGGTACTAGCAGTGAGGGTCGTCAGGTTGCCGCCTTTATGGAAACCGAGAGCTTTGTAATTGTCAATGACATACAGGATGTTGTTGTGAACGGTGAGCCTGTTGTTGTTAATGGAGAGCAGGTGGTAGTGGCCACTGCTCAACCGTCAAAAGGGGAGACTGTTACGAAGTATTTAACACTGTCTCCTACAGGCTCTTTAGACACATACCAGTTTACCTTCGCCTCTTATGAGAACGTAGACTTCCTAGACTGGGGTGAGACGGATAGTCCAGCTCACCTTGTCACAGGTTACGAACTAGGTGGGGACACGCAGAGAAACAAACAAGTAGTGTACATGACCGCACATTTCAACAGAACCGAGAAAGGTTTTGATGAAGTGGATGGGGAGCTTGAGGCAGACTTCCCTTCAGGATGTAAGGTACAAGCACAGTGGGATTTTTCCAACAGTGTTACCAGCGGTAAGTGGGGCAAGGAATTCCAAGCATATAGGCTTAACCGAAACTACATACCGTCAGGGGATACCGATGATTTTGATTATGGGTATTCCGTCATAAGCACTAAAACAAAGGTTAGAGGATCGGGACGAGCTGTGAGTTTTAAGATTAACACAGAAAGTGGAAAGGACTGTCAATTACTGGGTTGGGGTTTATCTCTATCAGGAGGGTCAAGTGTCTGATGAGAGGCAGGTTATGGCTGAAGGTGATGGGTGGGTGTTTTCTGTAGAGAGGCAGGATACAGGGGCTGTTCTGTTACACATGAATGTAGAGCCTTCCCTGTGGAGTGTGAAAATGTATAAAGAAATGAAAGGTGTGTGGAAGAACGTGCTTGATGAGTTCAGAAGCAGGGGTGTGGTAGAGGTGTTTTCACTAATACCAAAAGACAAGAAGATAGAGAGGTTTCAAGAAATGTTTGAGCTATCACCTTTGTTAACCTTTAGTAATGGCACATTATATAGGAGGGTTTTGTAATGGGACTCCCAGCACTAGCGTTCGCACTGGCAGCCGGAAGCACAGCAGTCAGTATACATCAAAGCCGAAAGGCAGCTAAAGCTCAAGAGAGAGCACAGAAAATAGAGCAGAAGAAGCAGGATTACACCACTGCTCGTGAGAGGCGTAAACAGATAAGGGCTGCTAGAGTTGCACAGGCAGGTGCGGCGACACAAGCAAGAGTGTCGGGGACTACCTCATCTTCCCGTACAGGCGGTGTTGCTGGTGGGATTCAGTCAGAGATGGCATCAAACGTAGGGTTCCTCAATACTCAGCAAGGCTTTACCCATGCTATAGGTCGTCAAAACATTAAGGCAGCTCAAGCACAATCAAGGGCTAGTACAGCCAGCGCAATCGCTGGTCTTAGTATGCAGAGTGCTAGTCTGTTTGGATCAGCTTCTCCACAGACTCCAGAGGGAGGTGGAGGCGTTGTTGACCCGAAGACGGGTGCAATAATGAGTCCAAACCCACCTAAGCCTAGCTTCTTTTCATAATAGCGTAGAGATTCTTTATAAATGCTTGATACAAGTGATTACAATGGGGATGAGTTACCTCCTTCAGAAGACTTCAATCCTGAAAAGAATGAGTCGAAGGTAGTTGTAACAGAGAGGGTTGCTGATGAGCTAGCAGGACAAGCTGCCCTTCTATACGGTGGTACAGACACAGCTGCTAGGTATGACTTGGTTAAAGAAGACCTCCTTCGACAAGGAGAGAGTGAGTCTATAAACGAAATACATACGATGCTAGGTCAGAACCATCAGCAGTTGGTTGCTAACACAGCAGCTCAGATTGCTTATGATAACCCGGAGAGGGTAGACCCTAAAGACCTGTACAATGTAGCTCACCAGCGCCTGAGAGACTGGGAGCCTAACATGGGCACAGCTATTAGTGAGAGCAGCGCTGACACCTACCAACCTACCACCAAGTCTGCACAGTCTGTCTTTGATAATTGGACGGAGACACAGGCTGATGGTGATGTGGAGTATTTGTCTACATTAAAGAGTAAGCTAGACGAAGTACAGGGGGATGTAGGGCTTGATTGGGGTACAGCTGGTGAGGTGTTAGCTTCTTTTGGCCCTCTGTATGAGAATGTGATGATGTACAGGCTAGGACAAGAGTTCCTAAGTGGTGGAAAGAAAGGTCTTGTTACCCCCGGTGAGGTTGTCGAAGAACTTCAGAACATGGTTGCAAAACTACCACCTGCTGAGAAGGTAGAAGCCTTCGAGTCTATGAATGAGTTCCTTAAAGAGAATGCTGGCCTTGTGTTTGGTGGTAATGACTTCATGCGTGTGAGTGCTTTATCCGGAATCTTTGATGATGAGGTGGCCAACACAGACCCAATGGATATGGATTGGAACAGGTGGACACTTGACCTTGGTGGTGCTCTGGAAGCTGCTATGTTTGCTTTTCCTGTATTAGCAGGTATACGTAACGTGTTTAAGGCATCAAGAGCTAACTCTACATTACAAAGAGTGATAGACACCAACCCCCCTAAAGCCGAAGCTCTTACACAAACCTTAATTAACAACCCTGAAAAACTATCCGCAGTAGGTGAGACAGTTGACAGCCTAAATGCGAAGTATGTCCTGCCTAAAGACGCAAGCTGGGGTACAGCGACCACTCCTGAGAACGTAAGAGAGGCTGCTCTAGGTGTTGACAGAGAGTTACAAGAGGTGTTTGAGGCATCCTCAAGAGTCGATAGCTATATCGGGGAAGAGGGTATAGCCCTTGCTGAAGACCTTAAAACAGCGTTACAGGATGTAAACGGGGGTAAGGCTTGGGTGGCGGATACAGCTATCTGGCAGACTACACGTGGTTGGAAGGCATCCGCCACTATTGCGGACAGTGGGGAGAGTGGATGGGCTACTCTGGAGGCAGCACAAGACGCTAACAAACTGATGTTTGATGGTAGGGGTGTCGTTGTATCTCGTGCAGGTAAAGGGGATGTGCTTGATGAAGGAACTGAGGGTGCTACCGAGTTCTTTATCAAGGTAGAAGACGAGGCAAACGTCGTGTTCGGGGACGATGACTACGGGATGGTTCTTAACAAGTCAATGAGTAGGCTTAGGAGTTCTCTCACAGACCCCGATACACAATTTGCAAAATCTATAACACACAAAGGTAATGCGGTATTCGATCAGTATAAGCTGATGGAGAAGGGTTTAGAATCTAAGTTTGTTCCCTTATCTAAACTTAACAACAGCGGTCGTATGTTTGTAAGTAAACTTCTATCAAGAGGTCTGCAAAGAGAGAAGGCATACTCTCCTAAAGAGATTAGAAGGTTTGCAAATCTAGGTCTGGGAGCTACAAGTAAAGAAGCTGATAAATATGTAGAGGCTTACAAGGAGACAAGGAAAGGTTTTGATGCCATGTTCCTCCTTGAGAATCAAATACACACTAAGAACCTTCTTAAAGAGGGCTTTACTGCTACATTACGAGTTGGTGATGAGACTGTAGATTTTGCTAAACCTCTGACAAGAGTCTCAGCTTCTGATGTTAAGCGTGTGTACAATCCATCTACCCAGACTATGGAGGATGCACCTGATTTAGATAAACTGTACGCCAATGGGTTAGAGATTGTAGAGTTAAAATCAGCTGCTCGTGTTGGAGGTGAGCAGTCTAAGTATGTAGTGAGGGATAAGAGCGCAGCACTTGATGAGTTGCCTGACATCACACTGTCTTACAGAGAAGGCTGGTTGCCTACAAGGTACAAGGAGAACTACTTCCTCACAGAGCTGTACAAAGTACGTGAGAACGGTCAGACAGTAGAGAAAACTCGTGTAATAGGTGTTGCTAAGAGTAAGGCTCAAGTGGAGATGTGGGCTGCTAATAAGAATAAAGATGCAAAAGAAGGTATTACCTACGACTGGAAACACGATAGACAGCTGGATGATGGGGGTGATGAATACGCAGCACAGCTCAACAAATCTACTGGTAAGTTGTTCTTCTCTAAGAGGGGGTCTAGGTTAAAGCATGAAGATGGAAGCTTTGCCACAATACAAGACCCGCTTGAGTCAGCTATAAACAGCATACGAACAGTTGCCAAGCGTACAGCTATGGATGAGTTTATTGCAGAGTTAAAGGCAAAGTACGTAAACACGTACGGTAAGTTCACAGGTGGTGAGTTTGCAAAGCCTACGTCTATTGATGGTAAGCTGACATCCAAGCAGATAAACCAAGCAGATGCAATGTTCAACCACATAAACAACTTAGAAGATGTAGGAGGCAGTCCTCTCAAAGAGAAAATGCACCTTATACGGACAGCTGAGTGGTTGGATGATCTAAACATTAGAGGCTCATCACAACTCGCTCAGGGTGTGCGCTATGCGGCAGACACAGAGTTTGTAGGTCAGGGTGTAATAAGCTGGGCAAGAGGTGTCAACTTTAACCTCAACCTTGGTACTGACCCCCTTCGTCAGATGATCTTACAGCCCACCCAGCTTCTCTTGATGGCTTCTCTTGACCCCACTAACGCACATAAGATATTAAACAATGGACGTGTCATCAGTAAACTGGCTACTGATAAGATATACCAAGAGATCCTCGCTGCGTCAGATGCAGACCTTAACAAGATAGCTAAAATAAACCTTCTAGGTATGGACGGTAAAGAGTTACGGAAGATGGTCACTGAGTTCCGTGAGTCAGGTCTAGGACAAGCTGTCACTAGCCACCAACAAGCAAGGGATGCAGCCACTCAGATAAGAGTAGCTACTGATGAGGGTCTCCCCGGTAAGATCACAAGTGGTGTAATGGCACCTGTACGTGGCGCTCTTGGTGGTTTTGATGTACTAGGTAAGAGAGTCCCCGGCCTCCGTCAAGGCTTTGAAAGAGGTGAAGAAATTAACCTTGGTGGCCACTATGTTATTGCACGTAAAAGGTGGATGGAACAAAATCCCGGTAAAGACCCAAGCAAGCATGTACTAGAGATTGGAGGTATGGCTCGAAGTCTGTCTCTTAGTATGACAGGTGTGGGCGATCTGTCTTACAGTAAAGGTCTTGCATCTATACCTATGCAGTATTTCGCTATACGGCACAAGACACTGATGGCACTCACTACCAACCAAAACTTCACTAAGAGTGAAAAGATAAAGATGGGGGTAGGTCAGCTTGCTATGTGGGGGCCTGAGGGTATAGGTCTTGGTTTTGTAGCAGACAAGTTGGCGACAGAGATGGGTGTTCAACTCCCTTCTTGGTTTGAAGACGGTATTACTGAGTCAAGTATAAACGGAGTATTGAGTGTAGCCTCCGGGGAGGATGTTGACTTAGATTGGGCAGGCTCCTTTAGCTTGTTGAGTGGTGTGCTTGATGAGAACGTCCTAGCAGAGTTTGGTAAGATGTTTGTAGAAGGGCAAGGTGATGTCTCAAGAATCTTCTTCGGGGCATCTAAGTCTAACTTCAACAGAGTTGCAAACCTTGGTAATAGTCTAGCTATACTGGGTAACACCGTAGTTAGTAGTGATGTAGATGGCCAATTAGAAGATGGTCGTCTTGACTACAAGAGTCTTATGAAAGACATAGCAGTGGATGATTTTCTCAGTATTGCGTCCTCTTACAACAGGTATGCTCAAGCTAAGATGATGGCTAAGAGTGGCTATTGGTCTGACACAGTAGGCAGAGAGATCCTTCCTGCTACAGCATTAGAGGCGGGTTTCAAAGGATTCTTAGGACTAAGCAGCAATAAGGTGGAAGCCTTGCGTACTCTGCAAGAGTACACCACACCTCGGAGCAGTTTTGGTAAAGAGGAACTGAGGGATACAGTAAACGACTACTATAAGATTGCCCTTCGTATCACTAAGGAATCTCTTGATAAGCTAGATGCAGGTTCTCCTTATCAGGAGACTGTTGCCCGACACCAAGCATTACTTGCTGCTAACAACATAATGATTGCCAACCTTGGGCCAGATGCTGACGAGGCAATGGATCTCTTGAATAAGAAGATGAAGGACAATATAGGGAAGAATAAGAGAGATGAGTTAATTAGTAGTATTACTAAACTGAATGCGTACAAGCCCGACCTGAATCCTGTGGAGTTTGCTAAACACCAAGGGCTGATGACCGAGGAAGAGTACGAAAACTTTAACACTTTATATAACCGATTTTGGGAGCCTGAATCATAATGGCAGCTTCAGACTACACACAACTACCAGAACCAGATGTTCGCCACATGCGTCCAGTGCGTGGTGTCCGTGACGACAGCACAGCGCAGGCTATACAGTCTTTCGGGAACATAGCCCTACAAGCTGGTGAGATGTTTAAAGAAAAAAGAGACGAGGCTGCTCTATCTGACCTAGAGGCTGACTTAGAGGCAGAGCGTGAAGATGTCTTATCTCAACAAGATCAGGCTATTGTGGAGAAGGAGGGCAGGACTGTAGACAGACTAGGCAGGGCGGCTAAGACTGCCCCTACTAGGGAGTATGAGTTCAGGAATAAGGCCGAGGTTAAGTTGAAGCAGGCTATGGACAAACACCCACACTTGCGGAGAGAACTGCAAGCCAGAGCTGGTGGTGTGTTGGGTTTCAACCCTATCGGTAGTGCAATAGATGCTCACTTCAACCAACAAAAGGCGGCGGCTCAAGCTCAAGCCAATATAGATGCAAAGCGTATGGAGCAGGGGGCTAGTTGGGGATTGCCCCGTTCAGCCTATGGTACTCCAGAATACGAAGAATACTATAGCAGGATGCAAGAGAAGCAAAGAAAGATAGCTGAGATCGACTTAGATCAGAAGCTGAGAGCTGATCATGTCGAAGCTATAGCAACTACACAGTATGCAAATACTAAGGGTGCGGTAGACGAGCAAGTAAGGGAGATCTTTGGTAAGTCTTTTGTTGAGCTGACGGCTCAAGATAAATTGGGCATGGATGAAGGTGTGAGAACTCAATCCATTAGCCGTCTTGAGGTTCTTAAAACAGACATACAAGCCAGTTATGTAACGAGGTTTGGGTCAAGTGAACAGGCCACTGCCTCCATGAAACCTTCTATGGATTACATAGACAACATTATAAACTTCCTAGACCCTAACACAGATGCAACACAAGCTCAAAACAAGGTGTCGGCACAAGAGGCACTGATACTTGGTGAACTTCAGAAAGACCCTTCTTTTGTAGAGGCTTCTATCCTGTTCAAGTACACAGGGCAGCAGCAAACGGGTGTTAATAAACTGAACTTCACTTCAAAAACCTTGAAGCTAATAGGTGGGGTTATGAAGGGAGGTAGCACTGACCTGAGTGGCGACACAGAAGGAGGTGTTTCTGCCTCATGGATTAACAAACTGCCTAATGAATCTTCAGAAGAGGCTAATGAAAGGTTCAAGAACACCTTGTCTGTCTCTAAGGATTGGATGAAGAATGCCACGTATGAAGAAGCCTCTCCTAATGAGAGAGCGTTGATGCAGAAATTTGTGGACAACTACACACAGGTGCTTGGTCAAGAGGGTATTAAACCTAATCAGCAACAGGCTATCCTTGAAACCTTTACAGACCCAGCAGTGGTTGAGTTTGTCGTATCTTTACCTCAAGGGGAGGCACTGTATAACCTCGTTGAAAACACAAGAACATACGCAAGAACATCTGCCCTTGCTGCTGGAAGGTTTGCACAAGAGGCTAAAGAGAACTTCGACATATTGGGGCTTCGGGCACCCTCTAGTAAAGAAGGGTTTACTGGCCAGATCATCGGTGGTGACACCGTAGATGTAAGCGTGAGTAATGGTGTAGTTGTTGTTACCAACAGAGACCCCCGTACCAACGTCCTTGCTGCTAAACTGAGAACCAACTACGTTAAGAGGATTAACACAGCTATTCAGGCTATGTCTGCGATCTCTGGTAAGACAATGGAAGAGGCAGCTCAGGATGTATTCTCCAGAGACCCTGAGGCATTTGCATGGATTGAGGGAGCACAACAGCCAGAGCAGAGCGCTGTTACTGAAGTGTCTCCCCGTATTGAACCAGAGGGGACATTGTTAAAAGATGAAGAAGGTAATATGTTTAGGGTTGTTAATGGGAAGTATGTTCGTGAGCAGTAATACACCTGTAGGTAAGCTAACTGTGGTGGAAGATCCACAGCCTGTTGGTGAGCTGACAGTAGTAGGGGATGTACAGCCTAAAGGTAGATTGTCTGTTGTAGAGGAGCAGTCTCCTCCATCGTATGTAACTGATGATGTATTCTACTTAAATATAGGTAAACACGCAGAGTCAGACCACGGTGATACGCCTATAGATACACATGATGCTGGGGAGAAAGACCTTTTAGTTAAGTCTAAGGATGTAGGGTACGGCCACAAGGTTAAAGCCTCTGAAGATAAGACAGGTGTTATACATGGTGTTAAGTTTAAGAACGAAGACGGCACTTACATACCGCTGACTGAAGAGAACAAAGTCACTATTCTGAAAGGGGATATGGCTGCCGAACTTTCTCTTGCAAGAAAGAAAGGTTGGGATACTAAGCTGAAAGCATTAGGTGCCAAGTGGGATGATCTTGAAGCCCCGTACAAGCAAGCCCTTACCTCGTTGGCATACAACACAGGCGGGTCTGTAGCTGGTAACGAGTTCACTGCGGTACTTAAAGCAGCTAAAAACTTAGATGTAAAAGAGTTTGCCAAGCAGCTCAGGCGTAATGATAACAAGAAAAAGACATCAGGTATGGATAACAGGGTGGCCAAGGAACTGTACTACTCTGGTCTGATAAAGAACTTCTCTGAGGTGAGCGATATGCTTCCGCTTGGAAGTGCCGACGGTTCAGGGGTTCCTAGATAAATAATGGACAATGTAGCCACTATAGCAACGAATGCCGAGAAGCTAGCAGATGCAGTGGGTTTATTTAACTAAAATGTTAAAGGAAGTGTATGAAAGATTTAGTGCCAAAAGAGATATTAGAAGAGTTGGCAAAAGTAGCAGCAGATGCTGCTGTAAATGCTCAAACACCTGCAAGGAAGGTTGAAAATGAATCCACTGCTGCAAGGATTATCAAGTTTGTTCTTACGCTCACGATATTTGAGATGGGCGTTGCTGCACTTTACATTAGTGATAGCCATTCTAAAATCTGGGATAGACTTTCCTGTCAGGGAAGCAGAACAACGAGCCTTGAGTATGAACACATACGAGACAGCGATTACAAACCTAAATCATGCCGCAAGTAGGGGTGGTCTTTTAGGAGACTGTCTTGAGGATTATAAAGTAGACTGTCATTAGAGTTTGCTTGGTTAAAATGGGAGAGCTTATGTCAGTAGATAATAGTTTTTTAGACCGAAAAGAGCAGGCCGACGCAGATGAAGCGGGTACTGTTTTAGAAGAGGCGTTAAGGACAGCTGTAGTGGATGCTATGGAGGCAGTGCACCCTACCTATGTGATAGGGGCACTGGAGTGTATCAAGCTAGAGCTTCAAGTAACCCTGTTCAACCAGCTTGAGGAGGAAGAGTAGCAAGACTAGTACTCCCCCCTTGTACCGTAATCGACCATACACTCTCCAGATCCTCGTTCTCGTCCCTATCGAGAAACACCGCTTGAAATTGACGCATTGGCCCTCTATCCTGCATGAAGGTCATCAGCTCCTCCCAACTCTTAAACTCATAACATTCCATAATCCCTCCTACAGTTCGCAACTAGAGCCAGTACAAGCTAATGTCTGCGCCCCTACTGTATTATCCTCTTCCTCCCTACCATCCAGCAGGCTCCAATCTAAAGTCTCCGGCATCACCTTACAGAGCTTCTCATAGGTATCCTTGTCTATGGCTTCGTAAGGAGCTTGCTGGTAGATATGATCTGAGCGAGGCAGGAGGCTCACTCCGCTACACTTGTCCAGCTTGTCCCACAGCCATTGACCAATGGATAAGAACTCGTCGTCACTATAGTAGACAGTAATGCTTGGCTTGTGCTCACAAAAACTATCTTGATACACCTCCCACAGTTCTAATTGGCTCAATGCTGTCTGGTCGTCCACTGTTACTGCTCCGTCAGGTGCTTTCATAGGGAAGCTGAACACAACAGTCTCAGGGTTCGTCACATCCTGTTCCCAAGGGACACCACTCTCCTTCAGAAAATCTGTCACAGGGTCTTTCATGTCATTACGTACCCTACGTATATAGTAGTCACTAAACCTAGCATGTATACCTGATGCACTATCCACCAACTGAGAGACAGTACCACTAGGTTTAACACAAGTGATAGCTGTACTCTGTTCAACACCTAACTTAGCAGACCACTCCTTGTTGGTTTCAACAGCTACCTGCTTCAGCTCTTCTAGTACATCGTCTAGGGATATACAAGGATAACCTTCAAAATCTATATCTGTCTGACCAAACCAATTAAAGTCTCCATACTCTATGGGTTTAGAGAGCACGGGATGATCCATTATACCAGTTAATGAGACCCCTAACAACCTTTCCTCCTCTGTGTTACGCTTCCATACAGCGCGTACATAATCGAAGTTAGTTAGTGTGGATTGCAGTGTGCCTAATATAGTAGCCAACCTCACCTTACGTTTTAAATTTTCAAGCGTATCGGTATTCCTAACCACCACTTCCGACAAATTACAAACCTGAGCACTCCGTAGTATTATCTCAGAGCAATTATGCACGACAACAAAATCAGCAATGAAGTTATGAGTATCCTCTACAGTTAGGTCATAAACATCTGTAGTCTCTCCCTCGCTGATACTAACAACCGTAGCATATTGATGCAGGTTAGACTTTAACTCATCCGGTAAAGGAACGACAGTTTTAGCGCCTCTCTTGGTATTCGCTGGTGATATAAAACCCCAACCGTTACCACCCTTGCCATGATAGCCTGAGACCATATGGTTATTTGGCTGCTCTAATGCCGTTAGCCTTGCATGATCTTCGTGACTGAGACACTCAAGGTTATCAATGTCATTGTTGTAGGTATCGTTGTCTCTGTGGTGAATATCGTAGCCATCAGGGATAGCGCCATACTCAGACTCGAAAACCATACGATGCTCCATAACATAATCTCTTTTGTCTTGGCTAGTTAATTTTACACCAGCATAAGCAGCACCTCTGCGATTTCGCACTAAATGAACTACACGATCCCCTATGTGGATGTCTTGCGCTTCAATCCAGCCACGCTTCTCAACATAGATTTTGTGGTCAGGTGTGCAGCGCACAACTTTTCCAGATGCAATATATATATTGATCGTCTTAGCGTCCTTTTTGCTAATCCATGAAGCAGTGGCTTGTCTGATGCATAGCTTACCATCGTGACCCATGCTATAGACTTTAGTCGGCTCTGTGATGTCCTTTATCTTCATCTCCCCATGAACAGTTTGTACTAGACTATCAGGATGGAGGCATGGGTTCGTGCCGAACGAGTGGTCACTATCCCTTCTCCCGTTACGCTCTGCCTGCTTCTTAGAAGCTAGACGGGAGAATATACCACGCTCCCCTGCCTTACTCTCATGCAGGGACAACATCTCTTTTAGAAACACCTCGAAGTCAGGCTGCTCTGTGTACACTGCTGAGTTGTTGGCCAAAGCCCTGTGTCCTGTTGTCTCCCACCAGCTTCCTTGTTTTGCCCCTCTCATTCTATCGTCTGATAGATTTGAGAGAGAGATGAGAGCAGATCTACGAACACCACCTACTACCACTACCTCCGCTATCTTACAAACGATGTCATGGCACTCAAGGCTATTTAGTTTCCTCCCTACAGCACCTTTAAACACGCCCACAGTGAACTTAAAAAGGCTATCCAAAGGCTCAGGGCCAGAAGATCGTCCACCAAAAACTTTAAGGGGAGCACCTTTCTCTCTGATTTTTGACAAATCCCATTGAGGAGCTTGTCCTGCATAGAGAAGACTGATAAGCTCTTTAAAAGCCTTAGCCCACCCTTTTTTACTATCTGCAACATTGATAACTGATTCTGTATCTTCAAACCTTTCGCTCACCTCTGGAAGTTTACTTACTGATTGCCTCTCTACACTGAAGCCTACACCTGTTCCGCACATTAAGACATACAATATCTCATCGAACGCACGTATATGATCCACAGCCACATAAGAGCAATTAAAACCCGCCATATTGTCTCGGTTAAGGGCAGGGCCTGCCGTCATTAGCGCCCTCATACTCGGCATAACTTCGAGACCTTCTATAGCATTGGCTATCTCGACGGACTCCTCGTCGTTAAGCATTGACTTCTCTTTCCAGAAGTCAACGTATCTGTTTACTGTCTCACTCCAAGACTCCCTTCTACCTTCATCCCAAAGATAACGAGCGTACCTTGATTTATGTACAAACTCTTGGTATAAACCCATCTTTTTACTCATAAAAATCTCTCTTCTGTTTGTTGGTTTTACTACTTCTTTGAATAACCTGTGAGCATCACTCTATACAACACCTTGTCCACCTCGTTTGTTGTGAACTGAAGGGCTTGCATTCTCTGTACTTCCTCCTTGTTGCCTCTGTGAGCAATCTCATAAAGTTGCAAGTATTTGATAGGGATAACATCCTCACTTTCTGTTATCAGACAATATCCCGGTCTCCACTTTCTAAAGTTTTTCACTTGACCCACGCTTCGCAAACTCTATTTGCATTTCAATACAATGCTTGGCCTTCTCTAAATCTTCAACGTGACTGGCCTTGTCGCGTGTGAGGTACTTGTTCACTTTGGTGTAAACCGCAGAACGTACCCCGTAGTATCCGAAGTTCTGATACGTAAGCTCTAGTGGTTGGATGCCCAGATGCTTGTAATGACCGCCTCCTACTTGACTCCCAGTTGCCAGTCCGTTTACTTCCTCTTGATTACTTGATGCTCTTGCTACTCTATCCCATTCTGAAGGGGTGACATCGTTCAAATTACTCATATCATTTTTCTCCTAAATCCATCATTTCACATACAGGTGTCTTGCCGTCTATTACAATACCACATGCTATGATTGGTTTCTGTAAGAAGTGCTTGCCATAGGCAAACGCCATACTTTCTACATCAATACCACACCCTACTGCTAAACCCCACACCAACCTATGCTCTGATGCAGTTGCTGACACACCTGCGTTTCCGTGAGCGTGTCCACTAACTGTTCGCGTCATACGCTTGATAGCGTCATTACGGAAGCCGTTAGCACCACACGCAGTCCATCCGTGATGGTAAAACACACCATCTATGTTCATGGTGTCTACAATACGCCATCCTTTCGGCATTTCATAAACATCTTCCAGAGGACGCATCCAGACCTCAGCGTCCATGCCTATCTTCTTCAGCTGTCTTGCAGGTATCAAGTCGTGATTTCCGCCCGTCATGTAAAGTTTAGGGAATGCTTCATACCAAGGCTGTAGCTGTTCCCTAGCATCCACCGCCTCGCCATGTGCGCCTTGAAGCATAGGTTCTGACTCATGGAACGATAGAGCATGGTGATCTATAAGATCCCCTATATGGACAACAGTGTCCACACCCCACGCATCGAAAGTCTCTTGACAAAACTCCAGATAGCCGTCAAGCTGGTAGGGCAGGTGTGTGTCCCCTATGATCCCAACCCTGTGCTTCTTCTTACCGTCTAGTTCGTTTAGATCGACATGTCTTGCGTACATAGCTTTACTCCTTTGCACTGTTTGACTGAGAGACTGTGCGTACATTTATCTGCGTTCATTCTGTATCTCCTTAAAGGGTGATAATTTTTTCGATACGACACGCAGGATCGAGAACGGAAGGTATAGGAACCACATTACCACTGTGATAAAAATAGCAAGTGTTATTATAACCACCACCACTATCCCGCTGCATACATCGTTGAGTGTTCCCTCTAGTTTCTCATTCATTTCTTAGCCGCCTGTGTTTTCTTGTCGTGGCATGTCTTACATAACACCTGTAGGTTGTCAGCCTCACAAAACAGTATCTCAACAAACCTAGGTAGGTCAGTGTATTTCTTCAAGCTACCGCACTCCTTGATGTGGTCAACAGACACCTCTACCCCTTTCTTCCAGCCCTTACAGCTTGCACATTGGTATTCAAACTTCCTCCTCTTATCTGTCCCTTTATAAGGACGCTTCGATGCGTTTAGTACATCGTATTTAACAGGCCATTTCATACTCTTTTGTCTCAACCCACTTCGTATGAATCCAAAATAACCTGCCTCTGTGTATCTACCGCCTCCTCTGGTCTTAGGTACTCTACTCATAAACAGGTATCTCCCATAACACAGGTTTGCCTTCCTCGTCCAACTCTCTCACCATCCAAAGGAGCCGCCCCATCTCAAGCATGTGAACATCCCACTCATCTCCATGCTTTTCTTCATACGAATCTTTCACTACCTTGAACAGATCCTTTTCTGTCTTACACTCATGCAGTAGATCGTATGCCTTGACAGGGCCACACCCTTTGAGTCCTAAAATGTTATCCACTGTGTCACCTGTCAGTAGCTGGCTGTAGAAAAACATCATACCTGTACCCCTGATCTTCTTGTTCTTCCCTTCGGTGAGTGACAGTGCTCCATGCTTGTCCACCTGCTGCTTGGCAAATCCAGCCTGTATGCCTGTCTCCCATCCGTAGTGCCAACCCTCTACCATCCTGAGATCCTTGTCCCTCGTACAGATAACTGTGTCATCACACTGTTCGATAGACATGGCATCATCTGCTTCGTAACCTTCTACGAGAACAGCTTGCGGTAGCGATAGAGCGTAAGCTCGGAGGTTCTCGTAATGGTATGGTTTCTCTGTTTTCCTATTCCCCTTGTAGGGTTTAGTCACTGCTATGTCGTATCGGAAGTTGCCCTTACCTGTAACGTATAGCGTATACCTGTCTGCCTCAACAGCTTCTACTATATCCCTAACCTTTCCATCAAACACCTCCTTTACATAATCAAAACTAGCTACCTCTTCATCCATCTCACCTGCTGCTGAACACTCATAGAGTAGGACATCGCAATCAATTAAAGCCTTCATATACACCTCATGATAAAGGGACATCCTTGTCCCATGTGTTGTTTATCCGTAGGGATTAACAGGTGTCTCTTGTGTTGCATCTTTTGCTACAACTGTTGCACTTTTTGCTACATCACCTAGCGCTGCTGCCAAGGCAGATCCATCGTACTCAAGATTGCCCTTGATTCTCTCCCGCAAGAACTCAGGAAAGCTGGCGAACAACTCTAAATCAGGGTTGTCGAGACTGAACACAACACCCTCGTTGACCAGAGGGGCAACATCCATACCCTTCATAATAGGGGAGGTGCTGCCTATGTTGTCATACACAATAGAAGGATCATCCTTCTTGGGATTGTGGACAACAGTGAGGGCTACAGCCTGTCCCAGCAGCTTTTCCCAATCACCCTCCATATGCTGAGAAGGGTCGAGTGCCAAGTATCTTTGCGTACTCTTAGCTCGATCTGCACTGAGAGGGTAGAATGGGAAATCTTCACTAATCCAACGAGGCTTCGTCGTGTCGTCAGTACCGTCCTCTTTCTTCATAAACTCAGTGACCAACTCGTAGGTACACCGGATCATCTGGATGGGTGGTTTATCAACACCTTTGTAGGGTTTGCGGGTTTGCACCCCCAAGTCAATCACTTGTACAAGACGAGCAGGGTATGTACCAACGGCCAAGGGTTCTGGACGTTTGAAGGAACTGTTTGATTTTTTTGCTGCAATTAAGCTCATAATTTATATCTCTCTGATTAATTTTAATTGGTTTCTGATTTCGTCTAATATCTTATTTCATACACACCTCCTCTGAGTTACCTTTCCCAATAGAAATCCTGACGCTCCAGACTTTCACGGACAGTATCCCTGTCGAGTGAATCCTTCATACTTTTTTCGATACTTTGAGCAAACCTAAGAATAGTCCTTGCCTCCCCTAGTGTCAAACATTCCGTCGAGATCTCACTTACGTATTCGGGTAGGAGGTGCCAGTTTTCAACCACTGCATTGTGAACAACGATAGGGTTAATACACTCTGGTTCGTCGTTAATGATGCGATCAATTTCATCTTCAACCTGCAAATCTGTAATATCACTCTCTTTGTACATTTCATCACCATGTAATTTGTCTGTGCTTGCGGTTGCTGCATACTGTGGGTCATATTGTGACATAATCTTAATCCTCTCTCGTCTTAATGTGTTTATACGACAGATATTGTAGCGATTTCTCTATCAACTTAGGGTCATCTTGTAACAGACCAAGCGCTCTATTACAATTATGACACAAAAGTCCCCTAACTTCTCCTGTTTCATGGTCATGGTCTACACAAAGTCCGTTTTTTACCTTCTCGTTCATCCTGAAGCCATGTGTATCACAAATAGCACATAGGCCGTTTTGTGATAAGTACATTTTATCATAATCCTCCTTAGATATACCATAAGCTCTTTGTAAATACTGCTCTTGCCAGCCCTCTTTGTTGCACTTGGTGTTGCAATAAACTTGCCTGTTTGTTCTTGGGTGAAATGTTTCTCCGCAAGACTTACAATCCTTCTCTAGTCTTGTTGTTCCTGTGCAAGTGTAGCATCTTTTTTGATTCCACTGAGGGCTTTCAAACACAGAGTCACATTCTATACATAAAGCCATTAGTGAACCTCCCACCAACTGTTACCAACCTCACCCTCACCTTTGTGTGGGCATTTAAGTTTAAGTATCTTCGCTGCCTCCTCTATTGATTGCTCTGCCAATGTTTTATACTCCTCTGCTAAATCCTCCTTTACTTCTGCTGAAAACTCGTCATGTACCGAAGCAACAAAACCGTACTCTCTCCCATGTACCCACCCTTTAGAGTCAAGCCGTTGCTTCAATAGCACTTGAGCGTGTTGCATTAAAACTGCCTCCATGTTCTGTAGCAAGTAGACTAATATCTGATGCTCACTGCTCACAGCTATCAGCCTACCGTCTACCCCTGTTATAAACCCGTTATAGTAATTAACACCTCCCCATTCGTTAGTTCCTTTATTGGCTGTGCCTCGCCACTCTTCAGTCAGCCTGTCGAGTAAAGCGGCTAGCTTAGGAAGCTGTGCTAGGAATTTCTCTTTGATCTCTTTGCCCTCCTTTGCACTGCCTCCCACAATCTCCCCTATTTTAGCATCACCAGCTCCAAAAAGGAAGCCGTATATAAACGTCTTGGACTGTGCTCGTGTTGCTAGTCCTGCTTTCTTCTGGTTAATGGAGTGAATATCTGTCCCGATAGATTTATCACCGTTAAGAATTGCCTGTGTGTACTCGTCATCCCCCATACAACCTGCGAGCATTCTAAGCTGGCAACTGTCAGCATCAACACCTACTATCTTGTATCCTTCCTTCGCTATGAAGACCTTCCTCATCCACTTACCAAAGAAGCTATCACCACCCGGTACGTTCACGATCCCTCTATGCTTGAGCCTAGCTGTCGTACATATCCCTGATATACTCTGGCTTATCCGTCCATCCTCCCTTATGAGCTTGATCCACCCTTCTAAATTACTCCGTCTGTGTCTACACTGAACACGTTTAGCGATCAGTTTACCCACCTTGCCCTGTATTCCATTGAAAGGATCTCCTCCGTTCAATACAGGGCTGGTCTTGACTAGACGGCCTTTATCATCTTTAATCTTGTGACCATTCTTGTCATTCTTGTAGTTCCACTTCTCAGGCTGCCACCCCTCTTTTAACAGCCACTCTTTCACTTCGGTGTTGCTGTCAAGATTTACCCGCCTAAAATTAACCCGACTAAACTGCCCTCCCACCAGAACAGGGTCAACCTCTGAGTTCTCTACGACAACAGCAGGCTTGCCTGATTTCAAGAACGGCTTTCGCACATAGTTGTATTCTCCCTCCTTCTTGCTCTCGTTAATTTCAAGGACGTATGGTAGCATAGGAACCACCACTTTGTCTATCCTCTCAATCCAATGTGTTAATATGCTGATAGATTTGTCTATCCATCCTCTGTCCACAAGCCACCCGTATTGCTCCTGTTCGTGCAGTATGGTGAACAGTTGGTGTGTTAGCTTGTGAGCCTCACGCCATGACTCACCTCCTTCCTCCTTCAGTGCTGCATAGACCAGCCTCAAGATCTCTGTGTCCTCTGCACAGCGATGTAACATCTCCTCGCTATATTGTGTCCAGTCGTTGTGTTCAGGCTTGCCCCTCCCCACCCTCCAACCCCATGCCTCTATACTGTGTGGACCTGCCCTCTTGTTGGGGCATGTGAACGGTAGCCTACGCTCAGGGTCTTGCAGCCTTGACATGAGCAGTGTATCGACCACAACACCCTTGTACTCATAACCATACAACTTCTTGAGCAGAGGGAAGTCATAACCTATTCCGTTATGGGCTACCAACACACTACATGTATCCATGAACTTCAACATCGCAGGTACTTGGTGCTCCTCAAACACATGCTTCTTACCTGTACGTTCCTCTAGGAATACCCCGCACCATACACGGGTTGCTTGGTCTAACAAGCCATTTGCCTCAAGGTCAAAGAGTGCCAACATCTTTCCACCCCTCCTCTTGTTCTGAATAATACCGTAAGTACACTGCATCCGTCTTATCTTTAAAAGAACCTAGATGTTTATCACCTAGTTTTGCCTTCCAAACTTTACGTGTGTTACAGAAACTCACCCCCTCTATACCACTTGTGTTATCCTTCCTTAAAGATGTGTTCCTTTGGTTGCCACTGTTATTAACCTTCCTTAGATTACAAGGTCTGTTATCCACCTTGACTTGGTTTATGTGATCTACTTGAAAACCATAAGGGTCTTCCCCACTTGCCATGAAGTAAACTATACGAGAGGTCTGATAAGACTCATTATCTATACAGATAGATAGATACCCAGAAGAGTTAGGCTGTTTAGCTCCTGCAAACTTCCCTGCAAACTTGGCGTTCCAACTGCTTACACTGGCTTTTTTGTCCTCCCTTTCTTTCCATGTTAAAACACCTGTGTCTCCATCTAAAGACAATCGGGTGTTAAGATACTCTAAGCTTGGTAACTCCTTCATCGTAAGTCCCCTACTACTATCATGGTTTATCCCCCTTGTCGTTAATGTTGGTGTTATATTTCTACCGATTGGTAAACATAATACTTATCTAAGTCCCCCAACTACTATCATCACACACCTCCACTAATTTATACTTAACACCATCTACCTGTACTATCTTACCACTCCAAAGGTCGTTCATACGTTTGTTGAACTCCTCTTCTGATAACTCCTTACCCTCTATATACCACCGCTTTTCACCATCAACATATTCAAGAGCTGCCCCATCTTCTCTGTGTAATTGGTTCTCTCTATACCAACACCTATCCCCGTTAGGATACACTATTGCCTTAATTGCCTTATACTCTCTCATCACCCGCCTCCCGTTGTTATCTACACCTCTGAGAATAAACCTGTCGTCTTATCCCAGAACAAAGGTACACTGCCCACCTGCCCAAACTCCCTGTCCTCAAGCAACACTATCTGCCTCATGTTACGCTCATCTTCGGATAGCTCAGGGTCTTTGTTACCCTCGATACCGAACATATAATTACAGCTCCTCATCATTGCCCTACTACCACTAAACTGATTAGACAACACCTTACCTCCTCTTTCATGTGGCTTACTGCTTGAGGGTGGCTTCAGCAGGTGGCAAAAGAAATGTATAGACAGCTTGTGGTCATGTGCCATTGCACTTGCCTCTGCCGCTATCGCTATCAACATCTCATTAGCCTCGGATGCACTTACTTGGTTAGTGAAATTTGTAATAGGATCTAGGTACACAGTAGTGAAGCCCTCCCCCGCTGCATGTAAAATATCCTGCTTTACAGAGTCCCATGACAAATGTTGGTACAGGTCAAGCATAGCCACGTTATCACCAATCAGTGGTTCATACTTCTCAAAAGCCTCATGGTCGAAGGGCACTGTAGGGTCGTGGAATATCTTACCTGCCGCCTTACCTACTAACAGCTTGTATGTCTTGGCGTTCGCTTCTTCAGGCTTGGCCATGAATACCTTCTGACCATGCACCAAGATATTATGAGCAGCCAATGCGTTCAATATCTCACTCTTGCCCATCTTCGTAGCTGCACCCCAGTAGCATACCTCTCCCTTTCTCTCCCCTCTTGTGAGGGCTGTGAGTGCTGGCCAAGGGTAGCTGTTCCCATACTTTGCTTCTTGCTGTGCGGCCTCTCGTAGGCTGCTACCATACACCAGCTTGCTGTTCTTAGCAACACTCGCCTTGAACATCACAGCATTCTTCAATGCCTTAGCTAAGTAGTGTGATGGGTCAAGACAAGCGTTAGCATCTTTGGCTGGTAAGTGTGCCCTCAGAGCGGAGGGTAACACTTTTGACACTTCCACTGCTGCCTTGTCCCCTGCTGCGTCCATATCAAAAGCTAACACCACATCCCTGAATGTACGTTTGATTTCTTCCAAGTGACGGAGAACTTCGTTCTTAGCCCCACCACTTCCGTTTGTAAGAGACACCACTGCTGGATTAAAGGCTGCGTATTCGGGTTTACTCTGACTCTTGAGCGCTTGATACACAGCTACAGCGTCAAACTCCCCCTCTGTGATAATAAGACGAGGGGCACCACTGGCTACAGCTTGCGCCCATCCAAACATATCAGGTTGCTTGCCATTACCGAGACTAAACATACGTTTCTCCTGTAGATCACGCAGTTTGTAACTCACCAGCTTTCCCTCCCGATGTATTGGAAGGGCTGCTAGGGATGGTGTAACCCCATCAGTCTCACTCACAGCCACCTTAACCCCAAAGTAATCCAAGGCAGACTCTTCGAGCCATCGCCCTGAGAGAGGCATACATTGCCACTCTGTAGAGATTTCGAGAACATCTCTCATAATCTCTTCAGTACTTCGGCCAACCTTCCCAGTGGGTGGTGTGTATCCTGCCTCTTTATCCGAGTATGGGTTTGGTATATACGTGCTACAGGCGAAACAATAACCTGTGAAACCCCCCTCCCCATCCTCGAACACCTGAAGGGCATCACTTGTCCCACATGTGTGTGGTAGTTTCTCTATACAACCCATTCTTCACCCCTTATCTAATAAATAACAATATATACGCCTTCGTCCTTTGAATGCAGTGTTATGTGTTCGCTTCGTAAATCTGTCTAGCCTTTGCTATATGCTCCGGTTCAAGCTCATATTTGCCGTAACCAAAATCAATGCCAATATGGGCAACAGCTTTTATTAGCTCCAGCGGCACTGCCAC
>Ga0208792_1000070_pt1 | contig 44131 bp, 42 predicted proteins | sample 14_taG_FD_184087 | JGI IMG/M metagenome (GOLD analysis project Ga0208792, IMG submission 184087) | Marine viral communities from the Subarctic Pacific Ocean - 14_ETSP_OMZ_AT15311 metaG (SPAdes) (version 2) | ecosystem: Environmental > Aquatic > Marine > Oceanic | place: Pacific Ocean | collected...
CTTACTTTCATTTTTTTTATTTTTTAGCGTTATCTATTTCAAGTGCCTTAACAATATATTTTAATTGGTCGACATCGTCTTGTAAGTATGATATTTTTAAATCTTGCTTCGCATCATCAGGTAAAGCACCCATTTCTCCGCGAGGCCATTTGATTCTAAATTCTTCATTTAACTTTACAGCATCTTGCATTCTAATTACATCTAGTTGAAGCTGTGCTATTTGGGCTGTTAGCGTAAACCAAACGCTTGCTAGTGATATAATACCTGCAACCGCTCCTACAACTGCTTTTATGTCTAAAGAAACTTTTGATTTTTCTGAAATTTCTGTATCCATTATATTACTTTGTATTTAGTTTTACCATTTTCTCTATATGCCTTTAAACATCTTTTTCTGTTTTCGTCAGCGGAGCAATAGCTTACATGCAACCAGTCTGGATTTTTGTCACTACCAAACTCCCATATAAGTTGATCAAAGTCTAAGTTTTCTTTTATATACTCAAACATCTCAGCATTAGTTTTATAGCCGTATACATCATCTATATCCATAGCTCTACCTTCGCAATGCTGTGATTTAGAGCTTCCACCAATAGCTTTGTTTAACTCAGGTGATCTAAAAAAAGAATTTATTTTTATAGGTCCACCAACCCACTTACGTAAAGGCTCAAATACTTTATGTGCTAATATATACATGTTAGTTATCTGATACTCGTCAGGTATATTTTCTATACCCTTTCTCTTAGCTGTGTAGGAGTTTACTCCTTCGCTTAAGGTTATGTGATCACTTATCTTACTCATAGCTCTTACTGTAATTAAAAGTCAATTTTTTTAGTCTTAAATTTTTTAGATTTTAACGTACCTTTTTTCTTTTTCTTTTTCTTTTCTTTTTTAATACCTAACTCCCAGTCAGACCAACCACCTAATAAAGCTAAACGCTCCCACGTTTCAAGATCTTGAGAAGTAGCTGAAACAACATTGTTGGCTTTTTTAATAGCTCTATCTAAAGGTATATTAGTCAACGCAGAAACAACATTAGCACCAGCTAAAAGAGCGGGGTTGTCTAGACTTAAACCTTTTTCTTTCATTTCTTGTTTATTCCAATCGTATGATCTAGCTGCTTGTTGTAACCTAGATAATTTAGCTGAAACTGGAGGTGATATTTTAGATACTTCAAGAACCATATTTTGAAGCTTAGGTCTATCTTTTTCTAACTCTTTTATGATTTTAATAATTGCATTTTTTCCAACAGAAATTATAGATCCACCAATTCCACCACCACGAAGTAAGGAGTCTAACATACCATTAGCAATATTTACATACTTTTTTTGTTTCTCTTCTTCTTCTGGCTCGTCTTCACCAAAACCAAAAGCAAATAAAGCTTGTTGTAAAGCATTAAATATAAGGTTTTGCAAAGCTCCATAATAAATTATCTTAGATATATTTTCTTTAGCATCTCCTCGGCCATTTTTAAGATCACTAGCAGCTTTTTTAATTATTCTAGCATATTGTGCTGGGGTATTTGCAAAAGCCAATACAACGCGCCCTAATGGACTAGCTTGTTGTTGAGATATTCTATCTGGCCTAGAACTTTGTTGCGACTCTTCTGCTGTTTCTCTAAAATCTTCAAACGCTTTTTTCTCAGCTTGTTTTTTAGTATATATATTGTTACCGTTAGCGTCTTTTTCTTTTAAATAAGTATTTATTCTATTTCTGTAAAAAGTAGCGCCACCAGAAGCAATAGCAAAACTATCTGCTATTTGTGTAGGTGCAAAACCTAGTTCTAACAATTTGCTTATAGCTCCTTTAACACCACCTTTTTTAGCCATATCAGCAATATCTGCTTCGTTAACATTTATACGTAATCCTCCACGTCTTTCTTTTAAGAAATCAGAATTAATTAACTCCGTAAAATCAGTCCAATATTGTTTTTGATTAGCAAAAGCTTTACCAGCAGCTAAAATGTTATTGTCTTTAAAATTTATAAAATTTATAGCTGATATAGTTTGTAGAACAGCAGATCTAGTATTAAGAAACATTATTGTACCGACGCTACCAGTTAGCCAATCAGTAAATCTACCTGTTAAACTGTCACCTGAAAAACTTCTGTTTCTACCAGACTTCATTCTTGATAGCATATTAACTAAAGCTTTTCTATAGTTTAATCCATATATAGCTTGTAGTTTATTTAGGTTTTCATCACTGAATATTGCATCTACGTTGTCTTGCCAATTTTTTAAATACTTTGCTCTTTTAGTAGTATTTAACCCTTCTAGTATATCTGTTGTTATAGTTCCAGCAGGCCAACCTTCTTTTGGTTTTACATACCCATCACCCATCTGCATGTTAATTAGTTGATCACCAAATGTTTGTAAATTAGCATCGTCTGCTATGTAGCTAGTTAACTTGCTTATGTCAGCATCACTAATACCAGGAATATTCATTTTTTGTTTATTCCATATATAAACCCTAAGAGCTTGCTCTCTAGTATAATCAGTACCTTCTATTTTTTTAGCTAAATCTTTTGGCACTACGTCTAGTTGTTTTTTTAACGAGTTGTAAGTGTTCATCATGTAGACTCTAGCTTTACTAATTTTGTTCATAGCTTCAGCATATGGATCTATTAAGTTTTTCTTGTACCAAGACATTTGAGCATCACCAATTTCGCCTTTCGCAAGAGTAGGATATAGTAACCCAACAAAGTCTTCTGCCGAAGGTGGTATAAAGAAATTAAACTTACCTTTACTAGATCCTTTAGTTATAGCTTCAACGATACCATATCTTTTTCTACTAGGTATACCAGACTTTTTTTCTAGTATATCGTTAAAAGCTTTGTCTAAATCTTGCTTAACTTTGCTAGAAAGTGTTAATGTTTTATCTGGTAAATATAAATGATCAGCTAAGGTCATGCTTGATTTACCATCAGGCCCAAAATACAAGTATTCATTTAAATTTACACCAGCTTTAAATAGTCTTTCCCAGTACTGCTCAGTATCATTTAAATTTTTAGCAAAACCAGCATCATCTACTAATTTTTGATCTGCTTTTGTTAAAGCTATAACGTTATAATTACTTAATACTCTATCAAAAGATTGTTTAAAATTCTTTTTAGAATCTAATATAGATTCCATTAATAATCTATAAACTTGAGCTTGAGGGTAAGAATGATCCCATATAACTCTTCCTTTTTTAATAGCTACAGCTATAGCAGTAGCACCCATACTCATAGGGTTGCTTCTTTCGTTTATAGCGTTTTCTAAAAAATACATTATAGGCAATGCTAAATCTCTATTTTTACTTTTTGGATCAGATAGTATATCATTTATTTTATTCCACATAGTCACAAAAACCTCTCTATGTTTTTTATTATATTTTTCTATTCTATCTGGGCTTTTTATTGAATTACTTATTTTATCAACAGTTCCACCAAGAAACCTAGAGAATGGAGTTCTACCAACAGTAACTCTTTTTTCTAGTATACCTTTATCTCTAAGTTTTCCTAATTCTTTTCTTAAGTAATTTAATTTATCTTTGTCTTTAATAACTTTATTTGTAAACTGAAAAACAGTAGAATTAAATAATTTAAATTCGTCTGTATTAAAAACTTTAGATAATCTTTCAATATCTTTTACATAGTTATTAATATCAGTTTTTAAATTGAAACCATTATATCTATCTTTTATATTATATTTTTTCAATAATTCTATACTATTAGAGGTTATAACGCTACTAAACATTGTTAAGCTTTTACCAGCAGCAACATCTTGCTTTTGCTCTAAAGTTAAATCACTTTCAACAGTTCTAACTAATTCGTTAGTTATATTTTTATCTACAATGTTTAAAATACCTTTAATTACTTGACCCTCAGGTGATCTAGGTGATATTGGTTTTGGCTCTACACCTTTAGGTCTACCTATAGCTTCTAATATATCATTGTTAGTTAAACCTTTCTTAAGTGTCCAAGGTGATAAACCGGCTCCTTTTTTAATTCTAGGATTTTTATCATAAAGTCTTTTTAATACGCTATTAGGTACACCCGTAGAAGTACCCATAAGTTTTTCAGTCGCAGCACCAAGTACAGCTCCTTCAGGTAAAGTTCTTCTAATATAGTCTATGTTCTTTTCTATAAACATAGCTGCAGTTGTAACTTGTCCTTGAGATAAGTTTTTAGTAGAATCTAATATTTTATCAGCAGGTACGCTAGTAATATAAGAAAGTATATCAGTTATAAATCCACCAACTTTTTTATAGCTTAAGTTTTTAGGGTCGATGTCTTTAATTTTTTCTTTAATTATTTCAGAAGCTTCATTGTATTGTTCTTTTAAAAGTATTTTAGTAGCCTTAGTTAATTTAGAATCTTCTTTAGACACTGTGTCAGCAACATCTATTTGTTCTTCTATACTAATAGCATCGTCAGCTACCTCTTGAACAGATCCAGCTTCACCAGCCGCTACGTCTAAACTTTTACCGCTAACACCTGCTTCTTTCTTATATCTGTTTACAACATCACCTATTCTATATCTAATAAGTTCGTTTACAACAAAACCACCTAAATCGTCGTTAGTCTCAGGGTTAAATCTAGTTAAACTTTTTTCATATAACTGTGCTTTAACATCTTCTAAGAATACATCTTTAGGTTTACCATATACATTGTCACCTACAACTCCAAACTTGTTTAATTGACCATTTATTAAGCCATCTAAGGTGTTACCTTGAACTAATTTAGCATATACATCTCCAATCACTCTAGAGTCATATCTACGCTTAGTTGTACCCTCAGGAACTAAAGCTTTAATTTCATTACCAAGCTCTTTATTTTTACTAAAAACAGATTTAACCTCGGCTTCAACGTCAATTACACCCTCGGTAATACCTTTTATTAAGCTACCTTCTTTAGCTGCTTTAATATCTGAAGTTGTTAATGTTCCATCTTTTATTTTTTTACCAATACCAACTACGAAATTAAATATATCCTGCTCTCCTCTAAAATCAAAATCATAATCTTTGTCAAACTGCTTTTGAACTATAACCCCAAATAAACCAGCTATACCTTTTGCTTTTTGAACATTAGTTATTTTATTTTCACTAACGTATTCTAAAAACCTAGATATAACTTCCGCGGGTATTATATTACCTTTATCATCATCTATTCCGTCTTTTATAAACTTGTCGTAAACTTTTTTATCTGTAGCTCTTAATGTATTTAAAAGTTGATTACTTATATCTTTAAAAGCTTTGTTGTTAGAATTTTTACCTAATAAACTCCAAAAAGCTGCGTGACCGACTTCATGTGTTTTAGTGTATTTTCTTTGATTTTTTACTTGATTTTCTACAACAGCTACTTGAACGTTTGTAACTGGATTTGCATACCCATCATTGCCTTGTTTAAGTCCTTTTATTATTATATTTTTTTCATTTGGGTCTAGATTTTCTTGAGTATCAAGATCAACTATAGCTTCTTCAACTGTTTCAAAGGATTTAAACTTTTTAAATACAGTAGAGTTAGGTTTACCTTGTTTAGCATTTTCAGCTCTAACAATGTCTCCAAAATATAAATCATAAGCTTTTCTATTAACATCTTCCTTGTTTACCTCTCTACCATCTCTCTCGTCTTTTAATATAGACTCTGCAGTGTTTAAATATTCTTGAGACTTTGATCTATCTAAACCTTTAAATGCTTCCCATTCAGTTTCGTTGGCTAGCATTGCATCTTCAGAAACAGCTATTTGCTTTATTTGTACTAAACTGTTAAATTGATTCTTTAAGTCTTCTATAAGTTCAGACTTAGTGTTATCGTCTAAGTTTTTGTTTTCTTGTATTGATTTAGCTTCGTTTTGAAGTTTAACTTGCTCCTCTACTATTTTAGTTACAAAAGAAGCACCTCTGTGTGTTAGGTTGTTATTTATAATAACTTCTTGTTCTTTTATCTTGTCGTTTAACCGCTCTGTTTTTGTTGTAATTAAATTTGCTATTTGCTTAGAAGACTCACTATCTACGCTAGATTGAGATGTTACAAATCTTTTTTCTAAATCAGTTATTTCAGATTTTAATTTTCTAACTTCTGACAAGCTTTCGTAAGTTGAAAACTGAGAATTGTACATACCCTTAAAAAACGGTACACCCGCAAAAATAAGTCCAAAACCAAAACCTGATGCACCAGCATGGTCCATACCTTGAACAAAAGGTTTTCCATCGATTAAGTTTTGTGCTCCTACAGTAGCAATTTCACCAGCAGCTTCTAATAAAGGTTCGTATACAAGGCCAGAAGCTTTGGATTTAAAATAGTTTTTAGTAGAGTTATCAACTATCTGTTCAGCACCATCATCTAACCAACTTAACTTAGCTCTTTTAAGTATTGGCACAGTAGTAATCTGAGCAAAAACACCTTCAGCTAAACCATAACCTAAACTTTTCAACCAAACTTCACTGTCTGAGTAATCTGCAGATCCAGTAGCAATTTCGTTCTGCATGTCCATCATTTTGCTACCTGCGCTAGAAGCTCCAACAACAACACTAGCAGCTCCACCAGATATAATCATTGCTGCTAGTATAGGTATTTGATTTGAAATTTCTTGACCTATAAATTTACCGGTGTTACTAGCGCTAGAAAAAGCATCATCAAAAGAAACATCTCTAACGTATGACTCTCTTATATCGTTAGTTGCTTTAACGTATTTTGTACCTAATTTCTTTAATTCTTCACTTTGACCTAGTGTCAATATACTTGCTCCTAGATAACTAGTACCAATAACAATATCGGATAAACCTAAGCCTATGTTAGATAAATATTTTTCATGAAGCTCATAGTTTTTAGAAACAGCATTCATTGAAGTAGCTATATCACTAATATCACCTATAGATTTATTTACTTTAGATGAAGCTTCTTTAGTAACTGCTATGTTTGAATTAAAAGAAGAATCTATAGCATTAAATAAATTATATAAATTAGCAGATACATTTGCTTTTTTATCTAAATTAAATCTAGAATTAAAAACTGGATCACTAACAACTTCAGATGCCGCTACAGGATTTACACCGTATTTTTTTACAATATCGTTTAATTCTTTTGCAGTTTGTACACCTCCAGCACCAGCTTCAGAGTATATAGTTAACACTCTTTTTAAATCATCTCTTGATTCTTGTACTTTTTCACTAGCTATTTGAAACTTTTTAGATTTACTGTTATAGTTTTCAGCTTGCTTTGTTTTTTCTTTAATTAAAGAAGCATATAATAACCCTTGGGCTTTATCCTTGTCTTCTGATTCGTTTATATACTGTTCATTTAAACTATATATAGCCTCGTTTCTAGCTGATTCATATAAGTTGTTTCTAACAGCTATTTTAGCTTCAGCAACAATATCTTCATTGCTTTTATTTGGGTTTTTTCTTTTTATTTTTACAATTTCGTTATTTATTTCATCTTCATAAGGTTGTATAGTTTTTAAAACTCTACTAGTCCCGCTTATTGTAGTTCCATCTTCTTGTTTAATACCTTTTGTATATACGTACTTTTTATAAGGGTTAAATAAATCCTCATTAGTCAAATATTCTTCAGATGCTTGATCTTCTTTTATAGCTAACCGCGGATTAAATTGCTCCTTTTTCCATTTAGTAAAATTAACGTCTAATTTGTTTGACTCTTTGGTCCAACCTGGTATGTTAATTTTATCTTTATTAGACTCTATAAAATCATTTATTATACTATTATTTCTTTCAGATACTTTTTCATTTTGTAACTCTATAGGTTTAGAATAAATGTATTCTCCAGTACTAGGATCTAATACTTTCATGACTACAGCTTCTGTTCCTAGTTGAGGTAAAAATCTACGCTCAATTGGAATTTCTTTACCAGAAGAGTCTGTTATTTGATCAGTTTCTTCAAACTCAATACCTGATCCTTTATATAAATTTCTAAAAACATTTACAGCTGTTTCTTCTTCTTGACTAAATAATTCTTTATTAAAATTATTAACTTCAAAAATACCTTTATCTTTATTATATGTTCTAGATTTCCATGCGTCTTTAAGCTCTGGAAGTTTTTCAAAAGGAGATTTTGCTTTTATTACTATTTCTTCTAAATCAAACTCTTTTGGTCTAGTTCCAAAAGCCTCTGCATATTCTTCAAAAGTTTCTGGATAACCTTTTTTACCAGCCTTTGTTTTTAAGTAAGTATCTTCATATACTATATTGCCACTTTCTAATTCTATAAATCTTGGCTTAGGATCTTCTGATACCAAAGAAGTATCTACCTGCTTTAATTCCATATTCTCGGATGCTTGCCCCGGACTTGATGTTACAGTCGCACCCTTTGCCGCAACATCGCTTGTCTTTCCCACTTTTTCTTCAACAACTTCTAATCCATCAGTGTTTGAAATATAATCATCTAATATAGTAAAGCTGCTGTTTTCAAAACCTTCTATTACAAATTCTTCAGATATATCTTCTCCTTTATATTTATATGACATTTTTTATTATTTTTATTGCATTAATGGGTTTAGCTTCTTCTTAGTGCCTGCTCTAACAGCGTCTGAAAACTGCTTTCTTATTAATTTAGATTCTTTAGAGTCTCCTTTAGCTATTTTAGATTGTTCTAAAAGTTTCGTATAGAATGATATTCTACTATCAGGATCATTCATATTAATAATTAAATCCACATCGGCATCTTGTCGATCCTCCGCTTTTATTGTAATAGTATTATTATATTTATCATATTTGGCATCTATACCAGAGTATTCTTTAAGATATGATATAGGATTTTTTCTTACTTGATCGTAAAAGTCTTTACCTGTTTGTATAGGACCTTCTTTAGTTGTTGGAGTTTTTACTTTTTCAGTACGTACTACTAACCTATCTGGTTGGCGTGCTAAAAAATAATCAGTGTATTTTTTTACAAATTCATCTTGAAATTCATCAGTATTTACATTTTCTATTGTAGCAATTTTTCCCGTAAATTCATTTCTAACGTTTTTATCTGCTAAAATATTGTTGAAGAAAGCAACTTTAGCATTAGTTGTTTTCATAGCATCTATATTTGATTTAACATCAGCTTTAATACTATTTTTTAATGCTTCTTTGTTTACTTTTCTAAAAGTAACCTTTTCACCTTTTTCATTAAGTTCAGTATCTTCACCCATCAAAACTGTATTTCTAAGGCTTTTCTTTCCAGTGCTTTCATCTACATCATACACGTAAGCATTACTTAGGTTGTTTAAATGAGTAGTTTCATCAGGAATACTATTAATCATATCTGTTCCACCGCTTAAAAAGCTTTCTAAAACATCTAAAGAATAAGTATTAGGTTTACCGTCTTCGCTAGTAATTTCAATCGAAGCTGAGTAAACACCATTATCACTGTTTATCTTTATCTTTCTTTCTCCAGGTCTTTGATCTAAGAATACTTGTAAATCTTTTAATAATTCAGGATTAGAGTATAAATCATATCCACCCATCTTACCTTTTTGTTTTAGCACTTTTTCTAAATCAATTGAGCTAGCGGAAAAAGACTCTATACTAGTTCTTACTTGATCTGGTATAGCTAATATACTTGCTGCTTCAGCTCTTTTTTTAGCAATTTCTTTAGGGTCAGTTATAGTACCGTTTTGTATCATACTCATTATATCACTGTATGTATCTATAATACCTGTAAACTCTTCACCTATGTTAAGAGCAGGGTTTTTCGCGCTTAGTTTAGCTAAACTTTCAGTTACTTGATCTTCTTTTCTTTGGTAATACTGTGCTGCTTTTTTATTTTCTTCAGCTATCTTTTTTAATCTAGCAGCTTCTGTATCTTGCTCTTTTTTATAAGCACTAGCAACACCAGCAAAAGTTCCTGATATTGTTTTCTGTAAATCAGCAAAAGCTTGACCGCTTTGAGTATCTACTACTTGTTGTGGGTTTCTATAACTCATTTCTTATTTATTTATTATTTACCGCTAACTCCCATTGAACTTGCCATTTCTTCTCTAGTAGTAGTTTTATTTAAGCTAGTAGTGTTTCCATTTAAGTTTGATGACGTTGTGTATATCGTTGGTGGTGGTGGTGTTGCAGCGCTATTTGGATTACTAAACGCCCCTGCTGACGCCATACTACCAAAAGTACTTACTACTCCTCCAACAGCACCAGTTATAGCTCTTGTTTTATCTGCTTGAGCTTGTGCTTGTCTAGCTTCTGCTCCTGATATTTGAGCAGATAGCCTATCTAGTTGAGCTGTTTCTCTAGCTTCTCTAGCTGTAAATTCAAACTGTTTACCAGATACATCTGCTTGTTGTAATCTCTGCGCTTCAGCCATTTTCATTTGTTGCTGCTGTAATTCTCCTTGAGCTCTTAGTTTTTCGTTTTGAGCTTCTTGAGCTTCTATACTAGCCGATATACCTTTTTTAGCTTGTAAAGCAGCTTGCGCTAAAGCAGTTGCGCCACCAGCTGCTGCTCCAGTAGCTCTTAATGTATCTAAAGTATTAGCTAATGATATATCAGCTTGTTCAGCTTGCATTTCTGCTGCTTTAGTTGCTACACCTAAATTTTCATATGGGTTTTGTACCATTGAAGATAAGTCTGTAACACCTTCATAAGGGTTAATTATTTCTTGTCTACTATTTTCTAGGCTTAGTAATTTTGCTTCTTTAGCTCTTTTATCAGCCGCTGCTGCTGCTGCTCTTTTGCTAGCTGCTGAAGCTCCAAAAATACCTGTTATTATCGATGCGCCACCTGATATTAATCCGGCTGCTACTATTGGTATTGGCATATTTTTTTGTTTTTATATTTTAATAAGATGATTCTGAATAGTTTGAAGATACAGCAAATAGTTCTTTTAATCCACCTGGATCAGTACCTCCTATTATTAAACTTGTATTACTAGCAATAGTCTGTGGCGTATTTACCTCTATGCTATTACCTGATATAGATACTATATAAGTACCAGTTGTTATACCTTGACCTAAAACAGTTTTGTTAACATCTAAAACTCCATTTATATTACTTAAAGGTATTGTTACACTATTTATTACAGCTTGAGACGTAGTAGCGGTAAAACCGTCTGTAGATACTGTTACTGTAGAAAAATAACCTTTAATACCAGTCATACTGTTACCAAATAGAACTTCTTCTTGTCTAGCTGCAGTGTTATTAACTAAATTAGCGTGGTATTTGTTTTCTTTTCTATTAAATCCAGCTCTAAACACAGGTCGTACCGCCGAGGTAGTTAACGCGGCGTTTCCAGTTAAAGGCGGATTGCTAGAATCAAAAGCTCCTTCATTATAACTGTAAACTGTAGGCTTGCCTTGTGTATTAGCGGTGTCGAACTGACTTGACCAATTACCGCTCCACAGATCTGGTCCAGTTTCATCAGAATTAAAGCTTGTCACTTGCCAACCGTTACTACCTTCGTAGTTTATAGTTTTAAAAACTTTAGACATGCTAACCTTAGGATTAAATACAAACTGTATAGAAGTACTATTGTTCGTATTGTAGAAATTACCTCTATCAACATCTTCAGAATAATGTTTCCATAATTTACCATCATAAAGACTATAGAAATCACTTCTTAAGCTTAATACTTGATCTGGTTTATAAGAAAAGAAACTAGTCCAACCTTTAACACCTTCATCAAACGTTAATGTATTATAACCACTAGAAGTGTTACCAGTTGCTGGGTGAGTAGATACTACATACTGCTTATTGTATATATCCCAACCACCTACTATACTACCTTCGCTAGTTAATGTGTCTATGCGCGCAAACTCGTCTCTAAAGTAATCATACATACCATATGTAGATATTTCAGTTAAACCATCCATAGATAACCTTAAAACAGCGTTTCTATCTTTGTCTGTAAAGTACTTTCTATAACCATAAACAGCAAAGCTGCCTGGATCTCTACTTATACCAAAGTTACCTGCGTAAGGTTGCATAGTACCTATAGTTGTATTTACATTAGTAATGCTACCTCCACCTTCAGCTGAGTATATAGCGTCTTTATCTATTAAAGCTCTCGATACTTTTGACTCTTGAAATACTATTAAGTTAGTATCTTCTGCATATAGTTTTTGTATTGAACCATTAGCTGGATCAGCACTTTTAGTTATCTCAGAACCAACAGCAAATACATTTGTATTGTTTATACCTGTTCTTGAATTAAATATACCAGAATATATTAACGAATTACCTCTATTAACAGCATTAGGCTCATCTTCTACTAAATAAGCTTTTACTCCGTAGTCAACATTAGTGTTGTTGTAACCACCTCTAATTCTAGCTTCTTCAATAGTCCAACTTGGTCCACTACCTTGTGTAGAAATTCTAGGGTAGCCACCTAAAGCAGGCGGTATACCAGTAGAACCGTTCCAGCCTGGTCTGTTATTTCCCGCTAAAGATTTTCTAAGTAAAAAAGAATTAAAATATTTTACCTCTATAGTTGCTGCCATATGTTTATTATTACTTGTTTTATTATGTTATTACTACGTTGTAACGTCAAAGTCCTTAGCTAAATAAACTGAGGAATCTATAGGTGTACTTGTGTTTTGGTAAGGCGGATTATCATTTGTAATACAATTTTTCCAATTTTGAACAACATCAGCTCTACTTGATGAACTAAAAAACCAAACATCTGTGCAAATATTAGTTTTCTTTAAAGTTATTGTATCGACTCCATTTGATATTTGAGACCAAGACCCTGTAACCCCGTAAAAACCGTTAAGAAGAGCTGGATCGGGAGAATTGCTAACTTCGATAGTGGTTAATAGTGAAGTCGTTCTAGGACCATTATCTGAAATTATAGAATATGTAAAAGAGTGTTCAACAACGCTAACAGGTATTACTCCCAGCTGCGCTGTTATAGTTATTTCTTGAAAAGCTTGACCAGCGTCAGTACATTTTAATTTTAAAGTATAAACGCCAGAAGGTAACCCAGACGGGTTAACGTTACTTAGTACGCATGATGTTATTGTATTTGTTCCACCCGCACTAACCCCAAAAGAAGAGCTATAATCAACACCGTTTTTAGCGGCAGTAACTGACCATATTATATCTCGTCCTTGATTACCTGAAGCGTTAGCTCCGTTTACTGCTGTAAATTTTCCAATAATTCCAGGAGAAGTAGAAGAAGTTACAGAATAATCAATAGAAGGCGTAGGTGTTGTACCGTCGTTACCTGGACCACTCATAATAGGATCAGCATTACTTAAACTTGCTGTTTGATTGTAATTAGTTGTAACGCCGTCTATAACAGATGTAAAAGAAAAATTAAAGTCATTAGCACCGTTAGTAGAGCTATACCAAGCTTCATCTACAAAATCTTGAGTTACTTTAATATTGTATATGTTTGTATTAGGTGTCACTTCGTAAAGTTCAAACCAATGACTTACATCTGAAGGTGTAGGAGACTTATTGTCTAAAACAGAGCTTAAAACAAAAGTGTCTCCTGACGCAAAAGTTATAGCGTTGCCAAAATTATCAACTAAAGCAAAATCAACGTTCAACACATCGCTATTCAACACGCTGTTTTCAGCAAACGGCTCATCGTTCCAACTGCTAAAACCAGCTCCAGCTGTCGTGGAGTTTAAAACCAAATTGTTTAAATCAGTTATTAAACCAGATGATGATGTTTCCCAGAAAATATCTAACCTAGATTCTACAGGTGCTGTTTCAAATACAGCTAGAGTATTTATATCGTTAAAATCTTGTTGAGAAAAAATAAACTCATCATTACTATTATAACTCACATCCTTATTAAAAGTCACTATAGGATCAATATCTTCTGTTACTTGTACTACATAAACACCAGCAACTGCATTTCCACCTATAGACACTAACAAGCTACCGACGTGTATACTTCCTGTTACAGTAGTTCCGTTTAACACCACTGCTAAGGGGCTGCTATTTGTGTTTTTAGCATCACCAGAACCCGCTACATTTGTGTAGCTATTATTAACTCCAAACTGAAAGTTTGAATCTTGAGAAGTAGTTATCTCTGCTATAAAAGGATCCGAATCAGATTTGAAAAACCCGTGAAAAGCATTTAATGGATTTGTTATAGGTATTACTTCATCGAATTTACCTTTGAAGTCTTGAACGTCAAAAAGACCATATAAATCTTCTATAGATGAAGTTGTAAATGATTTTCTACCTGGGTAAAATTGTTCGTTCGTAGTTGAGTTGTTTTCAACTCTTCCATATAATTCAACAGAGCTTCTAAACGTTTTATCCTGAGGCCCTACTTCTGATAAATCTCTAGGTATCTTATTTATATTATCATTTAGTAACGTTATAAAAGAAGTGTTTTCACTAAGAACTGGCAAAATACCGTTTGCATCATAGTTATAAGGCAAACCTTTCATTGCTCCAGCCGAGTAAACGTTATAATAATCTTGCTCAACTTGTTTAACAACTATTTTATAAGAATACCAACCGAGAGGGTTGTAGTCGTCGCTATTAACATCACCATTGTATATACCGGGGTTACCTGTGTTTGAATCCGGAACAGTAGTACCTACTGGTGAATTAACAGTTACTTTTAATGAATTACCTATCCAATCAAAAGGATCTGTGTTTTTATCTATGTAAGGAGCAAAAACAGTAGAAACACTAAATGTAGAAGCAGTTTGCTCATTATTTGAAAGTATAACGGAAGATTGTCTACCGAATTTATCAGAAAGAACAAATCCTACTTGATAATTTCTATTAGTTTTTAAACTGCTTGAAGGATATTCTACTATACCCGTGTAATTTAAATCATCGCTAGGTACATTAAATGAAATAGTAACATTTGATACTAAAGAAACATCCTCACTTAAAGTCATGGTAGTAGAACCGTCTGTTGTTACAACCTTAGTACCTTCTGGTATAGTATCGTTTGGGTACGCAGATGTAACTAAACTACCTACGATAATTGTTCCTGAAAAGTTATTTATAGCAATAGCAGATCCTTTAGGGTAAGAACCATTAGTGGTAGCGGCGGCTTGGCCTGTGTTTAGGTTAAAATCTTCTTTAGCACTAGAGGTTACGCTGTAGTCTAGAGAAGCTGGAGGAGTATGTTTATCTTGATAGTTACCATAAACTACTCTATTACTTATTATTTCTTGAGATAAAGCTTTTACAGGCACTTTGTCATACACTCTTGTTATCTCGTCTGATGGTAAAGTTTTATATGGTATTTGAGATTCATACTCATAAGTAAAAACATCTAACAAACTATCAGCAGAACTTGCTCCAAAATTGTTATTTCCATAAGGTATACTTTCAACTACTTGAACAGCTAAACCATCTGATTCTTTATATATTATATCTATTTCTTCAACATGCAAATCACTGTTTAAATTTGCTAAGCTTGAAGGTAGTGGTATTTTTAAATCTATTTTATTAACTTTATTTTCCATAAAGTCAACTATAGTAGAAGAAAAAGCTTGTTCTTCATCACCTTCTGTAGACGTGTTGTTTAAAAAATAACCGTCTTGTTTAGGTATAAAGCAAGGTTGAGTAAATGGCGCCATTATAGAATACTCGCCATCGTTAAATTTAAACCTATAGCTAAACCTTACAAATTTGTCTTCTAAAAACTTAGGATCACCTTTGTAGTTTGGTATATAATAAGGATTTGCATTAAACACTAACACTTCTTCGTCACTAACGCTTATACTAGAGCTAACATGTAGTGTTGTTGAAGTGCTATCTGGGCTTGAAGCAACAGTTACTTGAGGGTTAAAATCTACAACGTTGCCAAATAAGTCAATTTTTTTAACGGTTTGACCTGATACAGGAACTCCTCCAATAGGTATACTTGTATTTGTTATATTTATAGCTGTACCGCTCTGTGTTCCATCAACTTGAGAAGTACCTCCATCTGGATATGCTATACTCGAAACGTCTTTCATAGTTGTTTCATGTCGCACCGTATTGTCACCAGGTAAGAAATCACTAACCCTATATAATTGTATTGATTGATAAGGGTTATATTTAGCTACAGATATATTGTCTTCTGTTGAATAGTAACCGTCTTGAGTAGCACTAGTAACATTAATTTTTCTAGGTTGATTTCTGTTATCTGTCCAAAACAACAAGTCTTCAATTAAGTTTACACCAAATATTGGGTTTAGCTTAGAAAAATTTAAAAAAGCACCCGTAACTAAAACAGATGAAACCTCTGTAGAAGCATTGTAAGAAACAATATAATGATTAGAGCCTGTGGTGCCTGAACGGTTATAGGTATTAGTATCATTGTCTGTTAAGAAAACATATATAATACTATTTGCCTCATCAGAAAAATAACCTATAGAAGATAGGTTTGTTATATTTAATCCAAAATCACTTACTTGCTTGTTACCTAAAATATTTTCTAAAGCACCAACGTCTGATCCTTCTGACTTACTTACTTGAGCGTTTAAAGCATTTCTATATTCACCTGATGGTAGAAGTCTACTATCAAGATCTTTATTCATTTTGGATTTTATAAAAGCATTTTTAACTTCAGCCATTTTATTTTAGTGTTTTATCCATTTAGATTGACCTCTTAAAACTTGAACTATCTCGTTTAGCTTTATATTAGATAATCTTATTTTAGTATTTCTTAGCTTAGCACTTTTTTCTTTCTTTAATCTATTTACAATGTACTCAGGTTGATTAGATCTTGAAGCTATAATAGCATGACTTATATAAGCATACATTGCTTCTTCAGCCATTTTAGGGACTCTAGTATGAAGATTTGAAGAAAGTCCATCAGATATATATTCTAGTATAATTAACTTACCTACTAAATCAGATGAAAAAGAAAACTTACCTTCTCTTTCGTTGATGGTAAAGTAGCCATTTATATTAGCGTTCTGTGGATCTAATCCATAAAGTTGCCCAGCGCCATAACCATCTTCACCATAAAAAGAACCAAAACCAAATAAGCTATTGTCTACTATTTCGTTTCTATCTTTTAATGAATTATTAGCCCATCTTTCTTCTGTTATAGAAGTACCTTCAGTATTATTACCAAAGTTATCTTGAGTTGGTATTCCTTGTTGATCTTGTATAGGAATAGAATAAGGATTACTAGTTAGTTGAGTAGGCATTATAATGTGTTTAACGCCTTGATCGTCAACCCAGTATATATTAACGTAGTTAACATAGTCTTGCGGTATTGCTACGCTAAGACTACTTGGTATATTTAGTTCTTGAGAGTTTATACTCTTTAATGTATCGTAGCTAAACTCTTGCATAGCTCTTTTGGCGTGGAATATAACGTCTGTTCTTTTAACGCTAGGTATTAATTTACCAGCTCCAACATAAGCTACTATAAAGTTATTTATAACGTCGTTAAGCTTAGTGTAAGCATATGAACCCCAGTTATCTTGTACAGTGTTTCCAAAGGCATCTTTGTTTCCGTAATTACCACCTGTTTCAGTTTTTAATTGAACAATAATACTAGTGTTTTCTACTAAATTACCAGTTATATATATATCGTTACCAGTGGCTACCCACTCTGTAGTTATTTCAGTATAATTAAGTTGACCAGGCTCCGATTTATATAATTTAAAGTTATTTAAAGCGTAATCTACGTTTAAAGGATCATAACTACCGTAAATTAAATCAGTGTCAAAAGTTGTAGTAAATGTTTGCCCTGATCCTGCGGCAGATAAAAAGCTTTGTGAACCAGCATAGTACTGTTGATTATTTTCTGTTATTAATGACATTTATTAGCTTTTTTGATTTATTTCGTTTTGTTGTATTTCTTGAGCTGCAACCTGTATCACTTGAGGATCTCTAATTATTACACCAGAATAAAATAATATTCTAGTTATAACTTCAACTTGCTCTGAAGCATTTAATTCAAACTGCTGGGACCCAGCGCTTGAATATATATATTGACCAACTGTACCTAGTGAAAAGTTCCATTTTACATTTTTAGGTTTTCTTATAAAACTAGTAGAAACGTTTGCGTATGGACCTGTTGAATCTGTAGTAACCGATGTTGGTCTAATTATTAATCTGTTAGATTCATATAAATAAGTAGGAAAGTCTTTAGTAGAAGCAGTTAGAGGTGATTTTTCAATATTGTAAAACTCATTTCTAGACAACCTCTGTAACTCCGTGTCAAAGCCTGTTATAGGTGAAAATATAGGTGTACCTAGTTTATAAAAAACTACTTGACTAGAGGTTGGTTCGTTGTCAATGTTGTATATCACTTGATTGCCATCTGAATCTTGTGTAGGTAAGTTATGAAACTTATAACCAGAAGCTACATCAGCGTGACAAATACCTTCTGTTTTAAATGGAGAAATCTTCTCATCAATACTCATCTGTCTGTCAGAGTAATCATAATCAGATTGTGGCACTCGTAGTTGTTGGTTTAAGTCTTCGAAATATTGTTCAAATATATCGAGTTGAACTTGTGTAGCTGTTTTATTAAATTCGTCAGGCGTCATATATCCACGCTGCTCTTTATTTAGTATTAATAAAACTGTTTTATATACTGTATCTACGTTTATTGCCATTTTATTTTTTTATTATAATACAATGGAGACTACGGTTAGTAGCCTCCACTATATTAGTATTACTTGTTTTTATAGATTTTTCTCTATAGATCTGTAGATTTCTACTCCTTCATCAGTTTTAAGAAAGGCTGCAAATGCAGAAAAAGGGTTTTCATCAAATGGAACGTTCATTAACTTTCTTCCGTTTGATCCCCAAGCAAAAGTTCTTTGATCTTGAGATAGTTTTATAATTCCAGCTTCTGATGCTCTAATTGCAAAGTTTCTTAACTGTACATTATCGTCATTAGCTAGTTCTATGAACATATCAGGATTACTTCTAGCAAACAATAGTAAATCTCTTTTAAGCTCTTTAGAACTCATCTTAGATACAGCAGAACCAAGTTCTACTCTTAATATTGCTTCAGCATGGTCAATATCCATTTCTTTAGCAGCATTCATTGCTTGTATTTGAGAGTTTAATAAATCTAACTCATTTTCAGCTACTTTCACAGGACTAAACTCAGTATATATTCTTCCTCTTAAAGGGTGATACAAAGATAATAGTTTTTGTAAGTTTTGCTTTTGTTTAGGCACGGTTAAAGATCCATCTTTAAATACAATGTGACCTAATGTAGCCTCTCCTTCTTGTTCATTTTTAAATACAGACGAATGATTTGTCGCGTATCTTATTTCTTTTTGCTCTCCAGCTTCTTCATCGAAGAATAATAAAGAGTGTTTTTTAGTATGTTTAGATGGTATGGTTAACGTTAGTGGACTAATATTTCCAGTTAATACATACGTTCTATCTTTTATTTCCCACTTTGGTTTAGCAGGTTGTACTGGGGTAGATACTTTTTTAGTTTCTACTTTTGGTTGAGGTGCTACCTCGACTTTTTTAGCTGTAGCTTGTTTAGCCATAATATAATAAAATTTAATAGTTCAATAAGGGTAATAATTACCCCCGTTGATATAACGAGGGTAAGAATTACATAATAATTATACTCCTTGGAATAATACAAAGTTGTTAGCTCCTTGTACACATAAACATCTTTCTGATAAGAAGTTTACTTCCATTGCATCTAGGTCAGAACTTACAGCTCCTCCTGCAGAACCAGTTAACCAAGTCTTCATCTTTCTGTCGTCAGCTTGTGAAGCTCTATAACGTACGTGTAAGAATGGACGTCTGATGTTAGTTCCTAAGATTTGATCATATACTGTAGAAGTTCCTGCAGGTATTAAAACACCTTCAACACTTGCTACTGCTCCTTGAATAGCTCCACGAGTAGAAGCATCGTTTAAGTATTTCCAGTCAGTTTTGTAGAAGTCATAAGAACCTCTTCTGAATCCAGAGAAACCTAAGTTTAATGCCATATCTTCAGAGTTTTCAAATACTCCATAAGAACTACCACCTTGGTAAGTTCCACCAGCAGTAGCACCTACACCAGCTAACATATCATCAAAATCTAAAGACGTTTGTCTGTTTAAGAATAACATGTTTTCTTCAATAGCTCCTTGAGTATCTAAGTTTTTCAAGATCTCATCAAATGTGTCTAATCCACCAGCAGCAGTAAATCCTACGTTAGTGTTACCTCTATCTTTGATAGCAGCAAATAAACCTTGAGTACCTTTTACTCCAGCAGTCTCAGCTCCAGATCCAGCAGCAGCTTTTTCTCCTTCTACTACAGACATTTCTAAATAGTCTTCAAAACGTAATCTAGTTTCAGATTCAGCTTTTAAATACCATAAATATCCAGAAGTTCCATCTTCAGTAGCAACTTCTACCCATCCGATTTGAGCCATATCAGATCCAGATACTACGTATTTGTTTCTAATGATAACTGGTGAGTTAGAATATTGAGTGAAAGAAGGAGTAATAGACTTATATCCGCTTACATCTGCAGCTCCAGTAGAGTTTACTACAGAAGATCCTTTTCCATACTCAGAACCGTATACAAAAATCTTTAATCCAGTAGCAGCTAAAGCTCCAGTATTAGCAGCAGTATAAGGTGCTACTTCTACAGTCGCTAATGCTCCAGCTTGAGAAGATTCAGTAACTAAAGCTTTTAATTCTAATCCAGCTGGATCTAAAATTACAATAGTTTGGTTTTTAGAAATAACGTTTTCTACGAAAGCATCTCCTGCTCCACCTACAGCGAAAGTAAGAGTGTTTGTTCCATCGTTAGATACGTCATTGTATGCTACGTGTAATCTATTTTGTTCAGACCAAATTACTTGATCAGAAGTCATTGGCATTTCTGCTCCTACCATACGTAAGAATCCAGATAATGTTCTGTTTCCGTAACGCTCTACTTCTTGTTCGTAGATCTCAGGTAAATACTGTTGTGCGAATGAGTTTGAGTCTCCAGCTCCTGCACCACCGTTAAATGATAAGAAGTTAGATTCTAAAATTTGTTGTTTTTGACTCGGTTTAATTGAACCGAATGTTGGACTTAATGCCATAATTTTAAATTTTTAATTGTTAAAAGTTCTTTTTTTAATTTTTAGTTTTGAGGAATCTGCTCCACTAATCGACTTAACTTTTAATCCATTAACAAAAACACTACCACTAGACGTTTGTCTTGGGTCTGTTTTAATGTTTTTAGATTTTGCTACAACGTTTTTTACAGCGTCAGCTTTACCTTGCTCATAAAAATGTTGTGCTATAGTATCAGCGTTCCTAGCAGCGTACAGAGCTTTGTGATAACCTCTAGCGTCTGATATATTACCTTCTTTATCTAGGAACTTCCCTATAAAGTTTGAAATATCAGATTGTGCTTCAGCAACCTCGTTAACATTTTTTACTCCGTATCTAAATTTTTTCTCACCAACTTTGAAGTCAAAACCTTTGAAATCATTGTTAAGTAAATTTTTAGTTCGTTGTAAGAAATCGTTATGCTTTTTTTCTGCAGCCTTTTGATCCTCCTTGAATCTGTTGAAAAAGTCATTTGCTTTTTGTTGTTCCTGAGTTACGCCGGGTCTCAACTTGATTTCGTCGTAATATTTACTCTTGGTTTCTTCTAAAAAGCTTTTGGCTTTAGCAACTTCTTCTTTATACGCAAGTTTTTTCCTGCGAATATCTTTTTCCTCATCTAAATCTTCATCATACTTGAAATTATCTTCCATAATCAAGTCTAAATCATCTTTATCTAAATAAGGTTTTGATTTTTTATAATACTCTCTTAGTAATGTTTTTTCATCAACAGTAGAATAATCAGTGTTTAATCTAACATAATCGTCAATTGTACCACCTGTTTCTTCCATGAATGAAACTAATTTTTCGATGTTCTCTGGTAATTGTTTACCTAAAACCTTTTCATCTCTAATAGCTTCAGCAACTTCTTGTTCTACAGCTTTAGTAACCTCTACTATTTCTTCTTCAGTTATTTCTTCAATAACAGAATCATTTTGTTCAACTTCTTCTACAACCTCTTCAACAGCTTCTTTAGTAGTCTCTTCAGCAACTGGTTCTTTGATCTCTACTTTTGTAACATCTGGTATAACTTCGCCTTGACTTTCTTCTAAAGGCTTAGACAAATCTACTTTTGTTACTTCATTTTTTTTACCTAAATTTTTAGGTCGTTTTGGTTTTGGTTTTGATTTCATTTTGAAATCACCCTCTTGTTTTACTTCTGACATAATATAATATAATTAAATAGTTAATAAACTTTTACCTAGGATCAAACTGCTCTAAGCCGAAACCTCCTAGGTTATCCATACCTGCGGACTCAAAGTCTTTTGGTAATGAATCGTTTTGTCTTTGACTTATCAGTTCAGACTGTTGAGTAGCTTGTATTCTAGTTCTTTCGTCTTTTCTGTCTTCAATTTCTTTTTCTTTTTTCGATTCAGCATTTGCATGTACTTGAGCTAATTGCATTTTGTAATTAAACTCTTCAGCCATTAACTGCTTTTTAATTTCAGCCTCTTGCTGCATTTGCTGTATTTTAAACTGAGACTTACCTTGTTCTATTTGTAGTTCAGTTTGAGCTAAAGCTTGTTGTTTTTGCATTTCAGCCATAGCTGCTTTTTCAGCTGACTCAGCATTTGCTTGCGCTTGTGCTTGAATATTAGCTTGTTGTGCTTGTTGCTCTTGCTCTCTTTTTAATTTTTGTCTATTCTTTAAAAACTGATTAGCTAGTTTTAAATTTCTAATCTGTCTAATATCAATAGCATCGCTTAAGTTTATACTTTGAGTTTGTAAAGCTATTTGGATATTTTTCTCTAAGTTAGCTTTTTCTTCTTCTTCAGGTTCTAACTCTAAGAATATACCAAACTCATGCATATTAAGTTTATCTATTTCTTCAAGAGTTGCTACATTTACAGAGTTTATAGAATTCATCAAAGCATTTTTAGTAAGCGGAAAACTTAACATATCCGCTACTCTCAAGCTTATATTTTCACATGTTCTAACTGTTATATACATTAACGACTGTAATACGTGTTTTGTAGCCACGTTAGAATTAGCTGCTGCTAGTTTTTGTAAACCTACAAGAGAATCTTTAGCTGGCATACTACCATCTCTAGCTTCATTTAAACCTGTTACGTCTCTTATCATTTGTAAATAATACTGATAAGTTTGAGTAAGCGCTTGTATCTTGTTTATACCAGAAGAAGAGTTTAATTCTTGAATAGGTACTTTACCTCTGTTTGGATCACCATCTTGAGTTAAAGATCTACCTATAATACTACCAGTCTGGAAGTACATATTCAAAGCTTCTTGTGGATTGTAATTAGTACCGTTACCTAAGTCAACTTCAGCCAAACCATCAACATCAACAAAAACACCATCAGGTACCATTTTAGAAAGTACTTGTTGTATTTTTAAGTGAGTTATTTGAATCATATCAGCAAAGCCAATACATTTACTTACAATACTATCTATTTTACCTTTATACATTCTAGGTGCTGAAATTGAGTAATTCATTTCAACTTTAGTTTGATCGCTATATGGTCTAGTCATATTTTCAGCTAGTTCCCATTTAAGCATTTTGTTACTACCTAAAATCTTAGCACCACTATATAAAACTTCTATTGATCTTGAAACTCTTTCAAAGTTATCACTTTCTGGCGGATTAAACGTATCTGGTTTTTCAAGTGCTTTTTCTAAGCCTTGATCTGTTTTCTTTATTTTAAATACTTGATTAGAGTAAGTCTTATATTCAAAGTATAAAACCTGAACAGTATCATAATTATCATCTTGACCATTGTATTGTCTAGTATAATTATTGTCTCCAGGTTGTTTTTGTATTTCTTCTAAGTCAGAATCTGTTAAATCAGAAAACTCTTTCTTTAATTCTTGTAACGAAATACCTTTAACTTCTCCAACATAATATATGTCATCAAAGTTTGGATCTTCAGTATAAGAATAAACTAAGTTAGCTGGATCAACATAGTCAACTGTAACACCTTCAGATAAATTAAAGTTTGTTTTAGTAGCACCAATACCTAGTATAGTTAAATCTTGTGCAACTCTCTTTTTAATCTCTTCGTATCTATTAAACTCTAATATATTATCTATTACTTCTTCTTCAGCTATTTCTATAGCTTGCTTATAGTTAAGTTGTATAAAAAGATCTAACTCTTCTCTTGATTCAGGTAGGTTAGATGGATCATTAGTTGAAAATAAATCAGTACCAAGTTTATTTTTAATATCTTCTAATAAAGGCTTAGCATTCATATCTCTTATAACGCCTTTAGTATAATCAGTTCTATGTTTTAAAGCGTATGGATCTGTAGCGAAAGATTTTATTTTATAACCTTTATCAGTCATACCATTAACTACAATATCAACAAACTTAGATAAAACAGCAACAGGTTGCCAGTCTAGGTTTAAATAAGATAAATCACCGTTAATAGACATTTCATCTTTATATTTTTGAACAGACTGTTCTCCTCTAGCGTAAAGACGTAATCTATGAAAGTTTTGCCAGTTATTACCAAATCTACCACCAGCACCAACACCTCTGTCTCCACGGAACCATTCGTTCTCTATAGCTCTCCCAACTTCATATCCGTAGTCCAAGCTTTGTTTCTCTGCGTCAGATACAACCTGACTTGGGAATGTACTATTTACGTTTTTGTAAATCATTTATCGTATTATTTTTGAAGTAAATCCATTATTATCGTATCTACCAAAAGAAACGTTAACAGGTTTTTTATTTTGCTTGTATACTGGTGTATACTTATTTTTATTACAAGCCATTATAGCTAATCCAGAACTTATAGTTGCATCGAACTTTGTTCTATTATTAATATCAAACTTAGCCCACTCTTCTAAAGTTTTTTGAAAAAACATATTTCCATAACCTCTTTCTGTTGCGCCAACATAATCATTTATATAAGATTCAATTGCAGCTGCGTGAGCTTGCTTGATATCTTCACTAGAGTTTGGTATACCACCTATTTCTTTTTCAGTAGTTGATAATTTAGCAAATACTTTATCTGGTCTATTTATAGAAAAACCTCTATAACCTCTTCTTTTAAAATAGTATAACAACCTTGGTTTATTGTTTTCTGCTAGTATTGGCATGCCATAAAAAACACAGGCCATTAACACATCTTCAAAAAACATTTCAGCAGTCTGTGGTCTGGCTATATACTCTAAAAAGAACATATTAGCTGGAGCATCTTCCATACTGAATTTAGTTAAACCGTGCAAAGCTCCTTTAGAACCTCTATTGTCAACAGTGCCAGAAATATCATAACTGTCACATCCAAAAGCTCCTATGTGTTCATTACCTGCAAACCTAACCCCATTCTTTACTATCACACGGTTTTGAAGATTTGTAGGTGGAACCCAGCTAACTAAAAATCTACCGTCTTTGTTTGGTGTAAATATAACTCTAGTATCTTTAACACCGTTCTCCCATTGAAAACTTCCTCTAGTAACTGTTTTAGTATTAGCAAACTCCTCGTTATGATCTATTTGCTCGTATATTTTAGTTAAATTAAACAAAGATAATTTAGCTTCATCTCTAAAAGCGTGTTTCTCTGTTCTTGGAAATTGTCTATAATATTCGTTTAATCCGTCTTGATCGTTTTTTAAACCTTCTACTTCATTTTCCCAATGCTCTATAACTCCGTGAGTTATTAGATCGCCGTTAGGGTCTCTAGTTTCTTTTTTTGGGTTATCGAATACAGGTAATCCAAAAGAATCAATGAATCCTTCGTAGTTCCATTCCATAGGTATGAACAAAGAATATAGTCCTGAGCTAGTTTGCCCATTGCGGTTTCTGTTTGTGACATCTGATGCATAATAAAGTTTTTTAAAATTTCCACCACCTTTTTCTAAAGCATTGGATGTTGATCCCATCATACACTTACCAACTATCTTGCTACCTAAACGTAAACAGGTTTTTGTAACCCTCCAGTTATTTAATATATTATCTGGCTTTTCCCATTTACCACTTTCATCGTGTACTAATAGTTTTAATTTTTCACCATCATAAGAGTTATCTCCTGTATTCTTCCAGTCAATAGTTGTATCTAATCCTTCTAGTTCCTCCTGCGTTTCACCTTCGTTAAGTTTACGTCTGGTGAGCCTTGACGCGGGTACCCTATAGGCGAGCTCCGTTTTTGGTCTGTCCATACCGTCTTGTATGGGTTTGAAAAAGAACGGATAGTTACTCGAAATTGGTACAACCTTATCTGTGAACATCTTTTTCGCATCGGCACCAGATTTGGACAATATCCCAAACCGTGAGTCCGTTGATATTGTTGCCATATTAACTGTCTCCCCTGACGCCATGAATGAAAATCCTGAACGTCTGTTCTTGAGATACGACATTCCATAACAGCGGTTGTCTGCTTTGCAAGCTTCCCAGAATAGGAAGAATATTCTGTTTGATTCCCTATAATCTGCTGCCCCAACATCAATCTTGGACCACTGCAAGTACATGTAGTGAGTACCAGTAATATAAGTAGGAGTACCGTTGTTATAAAACCAAAATCCTTTTTCTCTTTTTTCAAACTCTTTGTCTATATATTCATACCACTTTTCTTTGAAATCAGTTGGATATTTTTCCCAATCAAAAACGCTTTTAATTTTTGATAATTCTTTTGGGTATTCTAATCTAGTCCAAACTTGATCCTTAGCATCCTTAGCGCATTTATAAACGCTTTTAGGTACAAGCGGTAAAGCTATTTTTAAGTTTTGAATCTCTACAATTTCACCTATAGTTCCATCACCACTTATTATAACTATATCATACTCAGGGTTATAGCCTTTTTCCCACTTTTTATATCTGTTATTTCTTTTTAGTACTGTTGGTTTTATATGATCTTTAACAGTACGTATTAATGTTTGCTCGTACATTATTTAGATCTACCTTCAGCAAAACCTTTAAAAGATTTTTCTTGTTTAACTTCTTTTGGTTTATCTTCCAAAAGTCTTTCTTCTTCTTCTATTCTATTAAGTATTTCAAAAGCATCAAAAATAGCTAGCTTTTTTGTAGCTGCAGCATTTTTTAATCTGTCAGCAGATATATCATCATCTGAGTCAACTATTTTTTCTTTAGCTACTTGAATCAATTCCTCAACTGCTTTTTGCCCAGCTAGGATTATATTCTTTTTCGTCTCCTTTGTATTCATACTTTAATAAAATATCATTAGATTCCATACAGTAAAGTCGCTGATCGTCAACTATGAATTCAAACTCTCTATTGCTTTTAAATCCAACTAAGTCACCTTCGGCTATTTCTAGCGCTTCTAACGAGCTATTACCAATTTTTAGTATACCAACACCTCTACGTTCTTTATCCATTGAGAAACTATCGTTATTCTCTATTGGCATTAAGAAACATCTGTTACCTACAGGTTTCCATTTACCATTTTTTTTGTATAAATATATTTGATCTGGTTGGCAAAAATAAAGATTTTCTTTAAAAAGTTTACTGCTGTCTACAGCTTTTCCTTTTTGATTGTAATATCTTCTAAATACGTTGTGGTGAATTATAACAATATCACCAGGTTGTATTAACGTCTTTAGAGATAGCGGTACAGAAACTACTTCTGCCTGCTTGCTTATAAACTTAAAATTATCTATACTTGAATTAAGAATAAGCTTTTTATCTCCTACGTTTATATCGTTTTTATATCGTCCTTCTATAGGTTTAACTATAAAGTCAAAAACACTTCTCATTAGTATTTTAAATCATATTCAACAGATATAGCCATGTTAGAGTTAAACTTCTTCCATGGCAATACCTCGTTGTCCTTTTTTATGTGTATACTATAAGAATTGTTAGATTCATCGTGTATTATATGTGATATTTCGTGACCACCGTATACAGATTGACCCAACGCATAGTGCATTGCATCGTTTTTATAGTCAGAACCTATACTAATTTTTCTTATAATAGATGACATAATTAAGCTTCTACTTCTTCAGCTTTAATTTCTTCGTAACTACCATCCTCTAGATTTATATTAACACTTCCGTATTTTTCCTCTAAAGTTTTCTTAGTAGCTTCTAACTCTCTGTTTAAGTCAGCAATTGAATGCAATAAAGAATGTTTTTGCACTTCAACTAAACCAACTTGCGATAAAGCTTGGTTCATTTTTGCTTGTGACTCTTGTAAGTTTTTTAACTCTTCTTCTGTGATTTTGTTTTCCATTTGATTTAATTTAATTGTTTTAGACATTTTATTTATTACTATTTATTATTACCTGATTGTTTAGACTTTTCCCAAGTCCTTCCTACAAAGTAAGCACCGTATACTGTTATTAATAAAGACTGGAATATAGGTATGTATTGCTCAGAAACTTTAAATCCACCGATATTACCATCGAAAAAAGATAGTATAGTGAAAATAATAGTTAAATATATTAGAACTAATGGGCGTATATTTTTAGATAAAAAACTATCACTAGCCATATCAGCTTTCCAACGATCAGTTACTTGAGCCTGAGCTTCTTTATCAGCTTGCTCTAAAAGTTCTTGTATTTTTTGTTTTGCAGCTAGTCTTTCTTCGTCTGTAGTAGTTAACTTGTCTATAACATTACCCACATCTTTAATTACGCTACCAGATAGCCATTGAAATATTTTTTTCATATACTACTTTGTTTTATTGTAAGCTTCTTTTTCCCAAGGTAGGTTTTTTGCGCCTTCGTTCATTGCTGATCTAGAATACTTTTTACCTTTCCAATACACGTTTTTATCGTCGTAATCTAAATCTCCTCTACTCATTTGATCTAAATGTACTTTTTCATGCTTTATAACTTCTTCCTTGTCTTTACCTCTTAGGTATTTATCTATCAATATAGAGCCATTATTTAATGCCTGACCCATAACACCTTTTTCAGTGTCAACTTGATATATAGGAGTATTGTCCATGGATAGCTTACCCATTTTCATACTGAAAGCCATATTAATACTTACTACAGCTTTTTTTCTTTAATGGAGATCCAATACCTGATTTACAGTGCTTTGACATAAAAGAACCTTTAGCATATAGAGGACTTTTTGATTTACCTTTTACTTCTACTTTTTCTTTGTTTTTCATAGTTTTTATTTTTAACATTTCCATCTTTTTCTAGCAGCCCTACCTCTTTCGCCTGTCCAACCTTTAGATCTAGCGCAAAAAGCTTTTCTTCTTTTAGCAGCTTTACTACCAGGTTTAACATCACCAGTTACAGCTGTTTTAAGTTTACTACCTGGGTTTTCTTTTCTATATTTTTTTACACCAGCAGCTGTCATTCCAGCGCCTTCCTCTGTTGTTCTAAAGTTTCTACCTTTTCCTTTAGTTGTTTTTCTAACTCTTAAAAAAGGTGAACTATCCATCTGTTTATAAGCCATTATTTATTTTTTTTAATATTAATCCATTTACTTATAGTGTAACCTATTGAAAGCAATAATAAAAAAATCTTTAAACTCATCTCTATGTTTGTAAGAGTTGTAACTCCTAGAGTCAATGTATTTGCGAAGTATAATTTCAAATCACTCATTTCGCTTTCTTGGTAATTGGTCCAGCTTTGTATGCTACAGGTGATTTTGATATTTCCATACCGTTTATACCTGAGCTAGATCCTTTCTTGTGTGGTCTACCTGCTTGACTTAATGGCCCGTCCCATAAAGTATTTTCTCCAACAATTCCGTTTTTTCCTTTCATAGTTTTATTTTTTATAGCCACAGCTTTTTTTAAACAATGGCGCGTTAGTTCCTAAAGAATTTTGTCTCTGTGTTACATCACCATATATAGACTTAGCGTAGTTTCTAGATTTATCACTAAATAATGGTTTAGCTGAACCTAATTCATTAGCTGGTGGTGGCGGTGTAGTAGTGAACTGAACAACTTCTCCAGTCATTGGATCAATTTGCTCGTTAGTTAATTGGTTATTCATAGTTATCTGTTTTTATCTTTGTTTACGTTGTTTATAGAGGTTATCAAAACTTTATCAGTGTATGTACCACCTTTCATTATGATATTTCTTTTAGTACTAGTAGGTATATCCTCTGTACCTATCATAATTCTATATATTCTTTGTATAAGTTGTTTACCTTTAAAAGAAACTTTATATATATGGTACTTTTGAGTAGTTCTATTTCTAGGCCTCCAAACTTGCACCCAATCTTGTTTTAATAACTTGTTCCACCTTCTTTTATCCCAACTATAAGAATAAGAACCATCCATAAAATCTTTTTTTGTAAAAAGATCAATACAGTCCAGGTATATTAAAAGCTCTAAATCAGCATCAGTTAAGTCATTGTTTCTGCACGCCCACTTTCTTATAATTCTATAATGCTTTAATAAGTTTAAATCTTTAATATCACTAGCTTCTATTCTCATAAAACAATTACAACGTCTTGCAGTCTGATAACATAGTAAACATCGTTATCTATTTCAACTCTATGACCAGCGTGCTTATCATAAAAAATAACATCACCTTCTTTTATACCATTAACAAGATCACCGCAATTTACTACTTTAGCTTTCTTATATCTAACATCTTGTCTTTGTGATTCTGTAAGAAGCAAACCTCCATCCGTCTTGGACACAGGCGCTTCTTTTATTTTATCTATAATTATATTACTACCTATTGCTTTCATCTCCAACTCTTAAGTTATTAATTACACAATCAGTTGATAATATAGTTGTAGCTACAGATGCCGCGTTTTTAAGTGCGCTTTTAGTAACTAGTAAAGGATCGATAATACCTTTTTTAATCATATTAACCATCTTCCCTGTTACTACATCAACTCCTACGCCTTCTTTGCCTGAAACCTTAAACTCAACACCAGAATTACTTAATATCTTCTTAAATGGCGCCTTAATAGCTTCTAGCAGTATCTCTTCACCTATATTCTTGGGTTTAACTTTTGTAGATGCGTCTAATAAAGCAATTCCACCACCTGAAACTATACCTTCTTTAATAGCTGCTTTAGTTGCGCAAATAGCGTCTTCAACTCTATCTGACTTTTCTTTTAATTCAATTTCTGAATTAGCACCTACTTTTACTATAGCTACTTTAGCAGATAACCTTGAAAGTCTTTTTTCTAATCTAATTACATCACCAGGAGCTTTAGCTTCCTTGATTTGGTTTTTAACCTCTTCTATAAGATTTTTGACTTCTTCTGTTTCGTTATCTACCTGTAGTATAGTTTCATAATCATCTGTTACACTTCTGTAACATGTACCCAATAAATCTGGATTTATAACATCTAAGTCATCACCAAGATCTTCGTTTATAACTGTAGCACCTGTTAGTACTGCTAAATCAGATAATACATCTTTTTTATTAATACCGTATGTAGGCGCGTTTATAACGTTTACTTTTATATTACCTTTAACTTTATTCATAGCTAACGTAGATACAACTTGTGGATCTAGGTCACCTATAATTAATAAAGGTATATTGTTTTGTATTACATGTTCTAACACTGATTGTATCTTTCTAATAGTCTCAACCGGTGATTCTAATAGTAACACAACTGGTTTTTCAAGTTCTGCAACTCTTTTTTCTTGACTTGTTACAAAATGAGAGTTTGTTAAACCTTTTTCGTATTGAACACCATCGACTAATTCAAAGCTAGTTTCTTCTACGTCTGTAGGTTCCATCATAACAACTCCGTTATCTCCAGCAGCTTCAAAGGCATCACCTATGATTTCTCCTAAATATCTTTCATTATTACAACTAATTGTAGCGATATCTTTTAACATATCACCACTAACTTCAATACTTTTTCTTTGCAAGTATTTTATTACTTTATCTACACCAGTAGCAATACCATCTTTAATAACTCTGATGTTATCAGATTTAGAAGCATTATAAGCTTCACTTAATATTGAGTGCGCTAGTACTGTAGCTGTTGTTGTTCCGTCTCCAGCTTCTTTCACAGTTTTTCTAGCAGCTTCCTTTAAAAGCGTAGCACCCATATTTTCTACTGGGTCTAGTAATGTTATTGAATCAGCAACTGTTACACCATCTTTTGTAATGATAGGTCTCCCGTTGCCATCTTCTAGTATTACACATTGGCCGCTAGCTCCTAATGTAGAGCTAACAGCTTTTGTGAGTTTATTTATTCCTTCGAATACTTTTACTTTAGCGTCATCGCCAAAGTTCAAGTTCTTGACAATTTTGTCTGACATATTTAATTAGATTTGATTTGATTAATTGTTTAAAAGCTTATATAGCTTTAAGCTAACCTACTGCGTGTTTCGGTATGTTTTTTATTATTACACATTTGTAGTGTAAATTACCTTTTTATTCCTCTCCTTCTACAACTTCTTCTTCAGGATCTGAAGGTTGTACTACTGGAGTCTCTTCAACAGGAGGCTCTGGAGTTACGTTTTGCCAAGTAAAATACAAGTCTTCATTTACAGGTGTAATTTGAGATTGTATATTTTCAGCGATACCAGCTTGCATTTGCTCCACGTCTAAAGAATCTTCTAACCACCCAATAACTACGTTTTCAAAAGCTTCTGTATTTTCATACGGCGTAAAAGAATCTCCAGCTACGTAATTGTAACCTTGAGTACCGATGGTAGTTGATGAATAAACTTGTCCGTTAGACTCTTCAGAGCCAGTGTATCTGTAATGTACTGTGTAAATTACATTTTCTTCACCTTCTGCTTGAATGTGAGCGTTCATTGCGGGAATGTCCCATTTGTAAGTAATTGCCATTGTTTAATTGTTTTCTAATGTTTGTATTCTTGTTTCTAATTGTTCTATTTTATTTATTGCCTCTTGCAGTGCTGCTGTTAGTAAAGGTACTAATTTAGATTGATCTATACCTTGATAATCTGGATTTCCTTCATAATCTAGTTTATCTTTTTCACCTGTAACTGCCTCAGGAACTACTTCTTGAGCTTCGTGAGCTATAAAACCGTCTACAGTATTTTCAGGGTCTATTAAAAAATTAAACCTACAAGGCTTTAATTCTTTTAACCTATCTATACTATTTTCCATTGGAGCTATATTTTCTTTAGCTCTGTAGTCAGATGTAGTATTGTAAGAAGTAGATGAAGCATTAATTTGAACAGAGCCGACATTACTGCTACCACTATAAAACTTCATAGCTCCACCACTGTAAGTTCCTGACCTAAGAAATCTAATTCCTTCTCCGTAGTTAGGAAGATTTACATGTATATTTCTAGTACCAGTACCTCCAGCAGATGCATCCGATATCATACCTATGTTACCATTAGCAGTTTGAGGGTTGTCTATATGAAGTGTTGCCAAAGGGCTAGTGGTTCCTATACCTAATTTTCCTTCACCAGTAATTCTCATTTTTTCAGAGTTTCCTCCTGAGCCGTTACTTAAACTAAACGCCATATTAAAGTGTGCGCCATACTGATCCTGTGCTACTACATCAATACTAGATTGCACTTTAGCACCACCTCCTGAAGCATCGTTACCATAAAACTCTACTAAACCTAAAGCTTCACCAGCTGTCCAAGTTCCGTTTTTAGTATTATTTAAAAGTAATTTAGTAGGTGTTTCACTTGTAATAGTTACACCACCTTCTACTTCTAGTGTATCACTTGGGCTAGTCGTCCCGATCCCGACGTTGCCGCTAAAATACGCACCATCATCAGCTACTTGAAATTTTAATGTCTGATTTGTAGTACCTCCTGTAAAAAACTTATGACCTAAGCCTGCCGCTAAAGTTCCTCCGTATTCATAGTACTCAGTTTTATTAGTGCCCCCGGCTCTAAACTTTATAGAATGATAATTATCGTAACCTTTAATCCAAGCTTCACCGCTATTATTAAAAAGAATATTACCTGCTACTTCTAGTTTTTCACCTGGACTAGTCGTCCCGATACCCACGTTGCCTGATTGATTTATTCTTACTTTCAGAGAATTAGCTACATAGAAATCGTGTTCTTGATTTGAGTGGTATTGTATATCACTTTGATTACCTACTGTAAATCCATATTGTTCTGTTCCACTATTATATAAGTATATCTTTAATTTATCTCTAGTTGTTCCATTACTGTAATCATTACCTAACCAAATATTACTTGGGGTAGCTGTTTGACCAGCTGTGCTACTTAGTTTTATATTTCCGTTAACTTCTAGCTTAGCCCCAGGACTAGTAGTCCCTATTCCTACGTTACCATTTGAATTTAATATTGCTACTCTAGTATTACCTCCAGTTTTAAGTTGTAAATCCTCGTTGTAAGATCCTATTTCACCAGTATCTACTCTAATTCCTTTATTAATATAAAAATTAGCAGCAGTAGTAGTAAGGTAACCCCAAGAATCATTTACATTAATACTTATTGTCTTTGCATTATTAGTACCCCCTATTGATGCTATTTTCTGAACAACAGTCAACGGATGAGCAGGACTAGTAGTCCCGATTCCGACGTTACCATCAAAATACGAAGTACCATCAGAATTAACATTCATTATAGGTACACCAGATATATCTGCCACTGAAAAAATATCACCAGATAAATCATCTGTAACTGAGAATAACTGACCTTGAGATCCTTGTATGTCTAGAGTTGTTTTGTCAGCGTTTGCAGTACTACCAACTACAGTTTCTATAGTTACCTTACCACCACTCAGCCCGTCCAAAGACATAATTGGCGTATCCGCAGGATCTACTCCATCTCCAACTATAAAGTCAGCTCCATGAATGGCATTATTTGGTTTTATAAGTAAATGATCCTCACCATTGACAAACCTCATATTTCCTTCAATCTCTAAAATATCTCTAGGATTAGTAACCCCGATACCTAGTTTACCAGAACCATCCAATCTCATAGCTTCACCGGCATCATCATAGAATAGTACCTCATCTATAGCTGTGTTACCTATAATTAAGTTGTCGTTGGATCTTACTAACTGTATAATTGGCTGTGGTAACCCATCTCCTCGCTCCATATATATAGAAGGTACCGTGGAATCATTTACATATATATTACTACCTCTTATGCTACCGTCAACATCTAATTTTTGACCAGGACTAGTCGTCCCAATACCTACGTTGCCGCCTGCCTCAATACGCATTTTTTCTGATAAAGCACCCCCCGTGCCTATTCCTTTAAATGAAAACACTAAATCTGCAGTAAAATCGTTATTATCTACCGTTTTTATTTGACTTTGTATTGGCTGCGTATGACTTGTAGCTTTAAAGTTTAAATAGTTACTTGTTGCCCCTCCAGTTGACGCAATAGATATTTCAGGATCAGATGCTGATTCAATTTCTAAATTAGCGCTTGGACTAGTCGTCCCGATACCTACTTTTTGATCCCCACTAAAAGTAACTAAAGGAGTTGCAACATCAGCAGGGTCTCCAACAGCGATCTGCATTCCTTGATTTATCGGAGACATAATAGCGTAGTTTTCACCTCCGCCAACTAAGGATATATCTCCTTCAACGTCTAATTTGTAATCAGGACTAGTCGTTCCAATACCGACGTTACCGCCGGAAGTGATACGCATTCTTTCGTTACTGCTTGTTTTAAAGATATGATTTAATCCATCAAATTGCAATGTCCTGTATGAGTTATTGCTTCTATTGTAAGAAAGAATTCTTGAAGATGAGCTTATATTGTGATTTAATTCTAAACTTTCAGAGCCACCATTTCCTAATGATAAAGGTGCACTAGGACTAGTCGTACCGATACCGACGTTACCATCATGAGCAAACCTAGTGTTAAAAACTTGATTACCCGTGTATATATCTATATGCTCATTATATGAAGCATCGCTAACGAAGTCAATAGACTGATGGTTTGTGCTATCAACCCTCATCTGAAGCTTATAAGTAGTATTTTTCCAATCAGAAGCATCTGCAGTGCGAACTTCTTTAAAATCTAAATGATGTCTTGCTCCAGTTATTTCTGCGTGGTAAATAGCATCACCCGCTACGCTTCCTAAATCTCCATTGTCAACTAGTAATTTTCCTGCTACGTGTAATTTTTGTTGAGGACTAGTCGTCCCAATCCCGACTTTACTATCTGCATTGTCAACCCATAGTGTATCTGCTAAAAACCAATCTCCCCCACTATTTACATAACCTCTTCTAGTTCCACCTTGAGTAGACAATATGCCAGAGTGCGTCCAAAAATCTATCTGAGTAGCGGCATTTATTTCATATGGTCCACCACCAATATAAACTTTATTATATGTTTCTGTAGCCAAACCACCTATTATAGCCATACCCGCTGATCCACTACCGTTGCCACTTCCTGTTGCTTGGTTGTAATGAGTACCCGTTAAAAAAGACCACTTACTTGTACCGCTACCACCAAGGCCCATTGATATAGTACCATTATTTTTATTACCATTTTCCTGAACATACAAAGTGTCCGTCAAAGGATAACCTGAGCCAGCTGTTAGTGGTAAGAAAGGACCAAGCCCGCCACCGTGGGCATCTACATAAGCTTTAGTAGCTGCATCTTGAGCAGTTGTTGGATTCGCAAGACTGTTAATTTTGTTACTACCCATATTAAGCTCGGAAGAAAAAGAGTTTTCGTTTCCTGTTGAGGTTTGAATAATTTCACCACCTACATCTATGTTACCTGAAACAGTAACATCAGCTGCAAAAGTTGCATTTTGTAAATTATCTAATTCTAGTGCTTCAATGTTGTTAGTTCCAAACCTTAATGAAAAATCATCTTCTTGCCATAGACCAGAATTTGTACCAGTTCTTAAGTAAATATATTTACTTGAACCTGTTAAAGCTACATCACCTGTTACATTAACATTACTCTGAAAGTATGATGAAGTATATCCTTCTGCAAAAGTTAAATTAGTACCGCCTTGCGCTCCTTCTATGGCTCTGTTGCCTCCAAAATATATTCTACTATTGTTTCCAGAAAGATTAATACCTCCTGTATTTTGATTGTTTGTTATGCTAAATAAATCAGTGGTAGTATCAAAATCAAAAACAGATTTTATATTTACATCTCCAGAGAAATTTGAATCACCACCTCCTGTTTGTGTTAATGGTCCATCTATAGTCACCAACCCACTTGAGTTGACGTCAAGTATTGGTACACCTGATATATCTGAAACAGCGAATATACTTCCGCTTAAGTCGTCGGTTACTGAAAACAGTTGCCCTTGTGAACCTTGAATATCTAAAGCAGTTCCACCTGTAGCTCCTGTTACAATTAATCCTTTTTTTATTTTAAATTCGTTTGCCATATTTTTTACCCTTCATTTTCCAGGTTATTTTTTTAGTTATAAGAATCTTGATTTTTGTGCGTTATAGTTTTGTAATACTTCTGCAGCACTTAAAGCTTTATTATAAACTTTTACTGACGGCATTTTTCCATTTATAGGTAATAGTGTTCCGTTCTGGCGAGCAGCTATTCTTAATATTGCTCCTGTGTAAAAATATACATCTGAAGCGCTAACAGATGTATCTAATGCTCCGTTTCTGTAGATGTATTTAGTTGAACCATTGTAAGCTATTGTACAAGACTGCCATTCGTCATTTGGAAAATTAGTACTTACTAATTCACTTATTCCACCAGAACCATTTGGTGAGTGACCAAACTCTATTGAGTTACTACCTGCGCTATTTCTTTCTATTCTAAACACGGTATCTGCATCATTAGTGACATAAAATTGCATAAAAAAACAAGTAGCATTGCCTGTAACATTAAACCAAAAATTTACAGAAAAACCTGTAGACACTATATTCTGCCCAAAGCTTGTTTGTATGTAATCATCTGATCCATCAAAAGTCCAAGTACCTCCTTTATCTGTACTAAACCCAACACCATTATTTAATGTTATAGATTCAGAGGTTATTAAATCAGTACCTGTTGTGCCGCTGCCTGAGTAACTTCTTTCGCTACCCGCATCAACCGCAAATACTAATCCGTCTGTTATTATATCTGGTCCTGTGTACATTATAAAAATCTGTTTTTTTGTGCTTTATAATTTTGTAATACTTCAGCTGCTGTTAATGCTCTGTTGTAACATCTAGATAATGCAACAGATCCATCGAAATAAACACCAGCTTGACTTTTACCTAGATAAAAAGGTATTGAATTAAAAGTAACATTTGAGGTAAAATTTATAGTACCTTGCTGAACACCGTTTAAATACCCTACAGTAACTCCATTAGAAGCATTGTAAGTCAATGCAACGTGATACCAGGTATCTACAGATATAGTACCCGCTCCAGCGACCGCTGCGTGAGAAATATTTCCGTCATCAATTCTCCAAGTAAGTGTTGGTATGAAACCAATATACGTGTACTTAGAACTACCTCCGTCATAATTACCAATCACTGACTTTATAGTTCCAAAACTAGCTCCTCCTTGAGATGAGTTATCACTTTTGATCCAACCTTCTATAGTATGACTAGAAAGACCTAGGTTGTCTACTCCTATGTAATCATCAGTGCCATCAAAGTCCCAGTAACCTCCATTACTACTGCTAAACCCTACGCCATTAGTTAAAGTCCCATTGCTAGAACCTACCAAATCAGTAGCTACAGTTCCTGATCCAGGATAAGATCTTACTGATCCTGCGTCAACAGCAAAAACTAAGCCATCTGTTATTATATCTGGTCCTCCGTATGCTCCCATATTATTCTGGTGTGTTAGTGTCAGTCCATTCTGAAGTAGCCATTATTGCTAAAATTTCTTCGTGAGTGTAAGGTCCTTCGTATGAACTTAATGTTGATACAAACGCAGGTTCATCACCCTCCCATTTTAATACTGTTTGCAAACCATCAACTGATAGTCTAACTGTATCTTCTGATGTTTCCATAACTTCGTTGAAATCAACTAAAGATAATTCGTCTGCGTTTATTGTAATGTATGTTATCATAATCCAAATCTTGATTTTTGTGCGTTGAAATTTTGTAGTACTTCTGCCGCTGACAAAGCTTTATTGTACATTTTTACATTAGACATATCTCCATCTAAATAATAACCTGTAGAGTTGTTAGAGCCAAAATATAAATTTGAGGTATTTACAGTAAAACTTATACCTGTTCCAGACTGGCCAGCTAAAACTCCGTTTCTATATACGTAAATTTTACTACCGTCATAAGTTTGTGTAATAAAAACCCATTTATCAACATCGTTATTAAGCATATTACTTATGGTTAACTCAGGGCTTGAATCGTTGTCTGTGTAGACTAAAAATAAATTACCAGATCCAATTAAATGACCATAAGAGCTGCCAAAAGATCCTTTCATTACTGGGGACATATACGTTCCCGTTACTCTATTAAGATAAACTACATAAGATATAGTAAAAGCTTGGTTTGCTGTAAACTGAGGTGAATTTGCGTTAGCTATACTTATATAATCATCTGTACCATCAAATTCCCAATAACCGCCGTTAGCACTATTAAACGCTACACCATTAACTAAAGTTCCAGTAGAACTATCTATTATATTGCTAACAGTAGTACCTGATCCTGGATAGCTTCTTCCGCTGCCTGCGTCGATAGCGTAAATCAATCCGTCTGTTACTATATTTGGCCCTCTATAAAATCCCATATTATATTGCTCTTATTAATGATTTAACACTCCAGTCATCTGAAGTCACTGTTGCCACCAACCTCATATTAGCTCCTGATATATCTACACTTAACGTAACATCTGATGTGTCACCTAAGTCGTTAGTCGATGTTTCTGTAAACTCTACCAAAGGAGTAGAATCTCCGTTATGACAAGCATATACTGTACCTGATCTTACATTTGTACCTTTCTTAACTACAAAGTCAAAGAAAGCTGCTGTATACGTAGCGTGTGCTACCTGAGCAACCACTTCAGCTGCCGCGGAGTCTATATCTGTATTCTCTTGGTTTGATAGTAAAGTGTCTTTAATTTTTATATTACCATTAACATCAAGCTTTTCCCCAGGACTAGTAGTTCCAATCCCTACATTACTTGCAAACCAAGAATCGACAGTGCCTATTACGGCTTTTTCTGCATTCTTGCCCCTAAACCTAGCAATAGCACCATCAGAGTTTCCTCTATTAAATGTGGACTCTCCTCCGTCTACGTATAATTTTGTTCCAGGACTAGTTGTACCAATACCGACGTTACCTGATGCGGTAATACGCATTCTTTCTGTATTATTAGTACTCGCGCTTGTACCTGCTGACCTAAAGACCATTGAATTAGTTGAACCTGTTGCCCCTGCTTCTACTTCGTATGATATAGATGCTTTAACCCCTGCTCCTGCCCCTGAATTATCCGCTGAACCAAATTCAATTGCTCCAATTTGATCGCCAATTGACCAAGATGAATTATTAGTTGTACTTCCTAAGTGAATTATAGAGGTATTTTTAGCTCCAGATATACTAAGCTTTTCTGAAGGACTAGCTGTCCCTATACCTACTCGGTCGTTAGTTGTATCTACGAATAGGACGTTCTCGTCTACCGCGATTGTATTTAAAAAATTTATCGCCATTTAATTTGATTTAGGATTAACCTATTTTTTGAAGCAAAGCTCTAAAACTATCAACTGCTTGACTAGCTGCAAAAGTTATTGTTATTAGTCCAGATGCTCCACGTGTTACATCTGTATAAACAGTTTCCCCGCTTGATACTTCAACCAACTGAACCATTATAATGCTTGAGTCAAGACCTAGCCCATGAGTAGCTGCGTCTATAGTATAAGAAGTTCCTTCTTCTGCAGGGCCTGTGTTACTAAAAGATACTGACTCATTAACTAACGCTCCTAATTGGTCTAGTGTTAGTTTTATATTTATTCCGCTAACTGTATCATGAACAGGCATTATAGTCGTATCTGAAGCTATCGAACTAGCTAAAGCAGTTAAACTAGTTATATCAAATCCTACAACCGCAGTACCTGGAGATCCTGTAGGATAATCAACATCAACACCTGTTAAGGAAGTATCAGTAGCAGCGGCTACGTTACCAATACCTATTTGAGTAGCGCTAGCTAAGTCAATGTTATTTTGCACAGTAGTCCAATCTGTCAATGCTCCCTCGTCTGCAGCTAAATCAACTTCAGCTATAAGAACATCACCTACTCTTACTGCTTCTCCATAAAAAGTACCATCTGCTGTAACTGTATAAGTCCAACCTTTTTTAACAGCTATTTGAGTACCACGGTCATCTAATATAGGAGTGTTAGTATTAGCATCGTAACCACCTTGATACTCAAGTAGTCCAACTGTAGATGCATCAACGTACGCTTTAGTAGCAGCGTCTTGATCATCGGTTGGATCCGCAAGATCAACAACTTTATTACTACCCATGTTAAGTGGAGAAGCAAACTGATTTTCGTTTCCTTCTGAGGTTTGAACAATTTCACCAGTAACACTTAAATTATTTGTTACTGTAAGATCATTACCAATAGTAACGTCATCTGGTAAACCAATTCTTACTGTTCCTGGAGTAGGTGAATCTACTGCTATTTCGTTTGCGGTTCCAACAAAAGTAGTTGTCGTGTTAGTTGATTGTGTGACACTCCAACTTTGAGAACCAGCCACAACACCTAAACCTATAAGGCCTGAGTTTGTTATTATAGAGTTGCCCGCATTAGCTCCTGTACCTGGAGTTATAACAATACCTGTACCTGCTATCACACTGTCGGAACCTACTTCTTCCCACGCGTATGTTTCTGATCCTACATCAAATCCTGTTTGTACCGTTACTTTTAACGCTTGTGAAGTTGTGTTGAAATATATTTCACCCGGAGTATCAGGGGTCGGTTCTGTTCCTAGATTATGTATCCTAGCACTTTCAAGAGAGTTCTTGTTAAGGTTAACCGTGTTTAAATAATTAATTGCCATGTTCTTTTATTTTTAGCTTGTTTTTTTTAGTTAAAGTATGCTTTGCCTGCAAATGCGGCTGAAAATTCTAATATTACATTATTGTTGTCTACATATGTGTAATCACCTACTACAACAGACTTTGCTGTATCTACAACCGTTATAGACGGAAATTTATTTAACCCGTGATTCACCACTTTAGGATTTCCATCGCCCCAAATTGTTGCAGGTATTGTTTGTTGATATACAAAAGTTTTATCCCCTGCGTTACCCCCAAAAGTAAAGTTAATTATATCGTAGAAGTTATCGATGTTTATACTACCATTACCTCCTAGAAAAGATAAGTTAATCGTATAATATTGATCATTACCAGGGTCTACTTCATACGTGTTAACAGTGTAGTGCCCAAAACTTTCAGTATCGTTTTGATTCATTATTAATATCTCTTGATCAACAAGAAATTGCACATAAGCTACAACTTGCTTATTAGACAAATCTTTTTTAGATATTTTAAACTCTGTAATATTAGAAAAAGGTGTACCATCCCCATTTCCAGCTGCGAAAGCCATTGTTCCTGAACCATCAAACGGTGTATCTACAAACTTATAATTAATTTGACCCGCAATAGACACCTTACCTTTTACATTAAGGTATTTAGCAACGGCCTCCGCAGTGTATTGCTTAGTTTGTCTGTTATACGAGTCAGTTCCTATCCAAGCATCTTTGTCTTGAATGTTAATGTCATTTGGATAAGAGTTAATTATTGGCATATCTTAATTAATGTACTATTTTTAGTAAATCACCTGTTCTATATATCGCTCCCACTGTTAAACCTGCATTAAATGCTGCTGTATTGTCTGCGTATTCTACTATACCAACAACCTGTAGTTTAGAAGTAGGAAAAGTTGTACCGATTCCAATAGCTCCTGAATTTATTTCAAATATACTAGAGTTAGAAATCGTGTTACTTGAAGAAAACATAGGTATATAACCAATAGTACCGTCAGCTACTTCTGGCACTAGGTCTAAAACATCACTTATTGTTGTGTTTTTAGTTGGATTACCAACAACTGGGTTAGCTTCACTAGCATCGTAAGTCTCTGTGAAGATTAATAAGTCACCTAGTTTAGGTGCTTTTAGCGGATAACTTGATATTTCTGCCATGTGTTATTTTTTAGATTGTTTTTTCTCGGCCTTTGTACCGTCTTTTTTGTGCTTCGCTTGTGTTCCACCTCTATTATGAGATGACGATGTGAATCTACCAGTATTATGGTCGTAGTCCTTACCAACTAAGTAAGCTACACCGTGTTTTTTAACCGCTGCTCTTCTCTTTTTCTGACTATCAGCTCTTTTTCTTTTTCTATCAACTGAATTTGCTGCTGCTAAGTCACGAACCGCCTTTGCTTTTGCTGCCGTAGGCGATAACTTCTGTTTACCCATCGTTATTCTTTTATATATCATATATACTTACACGAATACGCTCTGATTTACAACAATAATAAATACCAATAGTATGACAATAGCCCGTTACTATATACCTTATAAGGCTAATGTCACAGTTTTTAAAAGGTATTAGATATATTGGGGTATGGGGTTGCCCCCTATCTCCCTGACTTTCAACGACTTACCAAACGGTTTTCATTTTACCGGGTCCCCCTATTTTTTTTACGTTTTTTTATATATATACTTGGTTTTCAATCGGTTAGATCTATTGTTTTATGTTTTTTCTGAGGTATTTTTTATATTTATTTTATTTTTTTACAAAGAAATTACGATGTGTTGTAGATAATATATTTGTAACAACTTAATAATAATAATTTAATTTAATAACAATGGAAAATTTAAAATCAAAAAGATTCGTAGTAAGAAAAAGTTTAATTGGAAAAAATCAAATCATTGAAGTAACATTCAAGAATGGTAAAGTTGCAAAGTATAATCATGATAGTGCATATGAATGTATGAAAGAGAAATTAGAAAAAATGAATTGTTGGGAAAAATACAAAAGTTATACTTCATCAAGTAGTATTCCAGTGAGTGTTAGATCAGTATTAATTACTGACTAACATTTACAAAGGTAATACATTGACTAATAGATAATATTAATAACTAAATTCTAAAATATGAATATATCATTTAAAGTAGATCAAGATAATGATCTTTATGAATTAACAGTAGACAATAAAGTGTTTACAATAGATAATGTTTATGATTCTAAGTATGGAGAATTATTTGATGATATTAATATGTTAGTAGACTCTCACTTCTAAAACTAGATAACATGTACAATAAAAAGATTATAACAAGAGAAGACGGTACTCAATATGTAATGTGTATACGAGTAGGTAAAGATGTAGTTGAATTTACTGAAGATCAATTAAGAAAGCAAAGAGCTATCGAAGAATTTGGTACTTCTGCATAAATGAAAAACAGTGACAATAGCCTGTTACTATTTATATATTAAGAGCCTAATGTCACACTTTTCAACACGTAGCAAAGCTGTGTGTATAGCAGCGTGTAT
>Ga0208792_1000076_pt1 | contig 42405 bp, 60 predicted proteins | sample 14_taG_FD_184087 | JGI IMG/M metagenome (GOLD analysis project Ga0208792, IMG submission 184087) | Marine viral communities from the Subarctic Pacific Ocean - 14_ETSP_OMZ_AT15311 metaG (SPAdes) (version 2) | ecosystem: Environmental > Aquatic > Marine > Oceanic | place: Pacific Ocean | collected...
AAGCAAAGTTAGTTGCTAGTGTTTTAATAAACTCCACATAGTCTACACCAGACTTACGAACTAGTGTAGGATTTGTAGTGATGCCATCGACTAGACCAGTCTTATAGCGTTCAGCAATTGCTTCGTAGTCAGCAGTGTCTAGGAAAATTTTCATATTCAGTGGGTTGATTACACTCTAATGCGTTGCTGCATCGAGATACATTGTTCTTTCATATTATACTGGAGTTTATAGTTGTTTGTCAAGACATAATACCCATCAATGGTCGAACCATCATCTGTCCACCCGTAGGCGATTACTTTTTCACATGCTCCATCTATAGTAAAGCATTTATTACTATGTAAGTATTCGTGATAACGAGCGTCTAGATTAATCATTAGCGTTCCTCAAAAGTGATGCGGCGGACCTTGCGTTGGCGTCGTTCCTCCTGGTATTTTAGGTCATCGGGTGTCAGGATACCATGATATTTGATGTTATTGTCATGTTTCGTTAGAACTACTTGACCTAAGTCAATTGCTCCTACAGTATCGTCCACAACCTTCATGTGATTTGGACATCCACAGTACTGAACTTTACTACTACTTGTCAGTTCTTTGTTGCATAATTTGCATCTTGCAGATAACATTAGTAAGCATTTAACCTCATATGAGTAATGCTCGAAGAGGGGATCGAACCCCCGACAATCTCCGTGTAAAGGAGGTGCTCTACCGCTGAGCTATTCGAGCGAATGTCGGTAAGAGGACTTGAACCTCCACGTCATAAGACACCAGAACCTAAACCTGGCGCGTCTACCAATTCCGCCATACCGACAGTCATTAAAGAATAATAGAAGAATCTCCAGATCCAATTTCTCCAGTAGGAAAAAAATTCATAGCTAGAGAGTATCTACTATTCTTTGAGTTGTTTTTAGTTATCCTGTGCATCAGATAACTTGGAAAGAAAACTAACAATCCTTTTTGTGGTTCCACAAAAAAAGATTTTGAAAAAAGAAAGTTGTCATTAGACGATTTATTCAATTGAACACTTTCAAGATTCAGTATGGGAGAAAGAAATTCTAAATTTCCAGAATTAATCTCATCATAATAAAAGACTGCACTATAAACAGAATTTTTATGGTTGTGAAACTGACAGAATCCATTCTTATCTGTCTTTGTTCCCCACGATGTAGTCATCTTAAAGTTAGTTGTCTGCAATCCAAGAATACTGTTTTTAAAATTAAAAAAATAATTAGAAAAAAGATCTTTTATATCAGGCAAACTGTTCAGAACATATTTATCACTGGTTGTATGTGATTTTTCTGCTCCAATTTCTCTACTACAAGTATAAGAAAATTTCTTTAACTTTACTAACTCTGAATAATTTTCTTCTACAATAAAAACTGTTATTGGAGAAGCAAAAACAGGGTACACATGTGGTTTCATACTAAATGAATTCGGAATTAAAAGCTATAGAAATTCTACCATTGGTTTTGTTTTCTTCTTTGTTAGATCCATGCTTTAACCAACTAGGAAACATTATTAACTGATTGTTTGTAGGTTGCAACCAGTAATAGTGGTGATTGTATGGAGATGAATGGGTATAATCTTCAAAAATAACATATGGATTTGGATTATGAAAATATATTTTAGAACTATTTTCATCTACATTCAAGTAGATACATCCAGAAATTTTTGAGTTGGGATGCATGTGATCTATTAACTCACTCCCAGAATTTTGTATGTTTGACCAAGAAGTTGTTATTTGCAACCTCTTGATTCCATACGAACTAGCAAATTCGTTTAACAAATTTGTAGTTTTTTCAAACACACCCAAAGAATTAGATTTTTTTAGGAAGTTAATTCCTGGTTTATGTGTCGAGAAAGAAGATTTGGTAAAAGCATCATGTTTATGATGATCTGCTTTATCTACTTCTAAGAGTAAGTAATTTTTTTCACTATCTGTTAGAAAATTATCTACAGTAAAAATAGGAACCGGAAACAAATTTAAAATAGATTTATTCATGATAAAAATATGAGGATATCCTCAAGCGACTCAGGTTGGACTCGAACCAACGACCGACTGCTTAGAAGGCAGTTGCTCTATCCAACTGAGCTACTGAGTCATGTAGACATTTTAATACAAGTAAGTTAAAAAGTCAATATCTCCAACTGGAAGCATAGGAAATGAATTAAATGCTAAACTGTAACGAGTTTGATTGCTTTCATTTTTTTTAACCGAATGTAAAAGATTACTAGGAAATAAAAATAAATTTCCCGGTTGAGGAGTCATTACATATCTGTCTGACATCCACTGATTACAACAATCTTTATTAATTTGAATTTCAAAAGTAGACTGTCCTCTATTAAATTCAATACAACCAGAATTTTCTGGACAGTCAATATAAAAAACACCACTAATTATACTACCAGGATGACTATGAATTTCTTGCATAGAATCAGAAGTGTTTTTTGTAATCCAAGATTGAGTAATAACAAATGGATGATCAGTCTGAAAAACTTTTATTGTGTATTGTAAAATTGAATCTTGAATAAATTTTTTTAGATCTACAAGACATTCTTCATTAAGAACAAAAGTATTATTAGAAGATGAGTTAGTACGAGACTCGTAATAAGTTAAGTTTTCTGCATATTCTTTAATTGATTTTATTTCGCCAGAATATTTTTCCACCATTAGAGGAGGGGCAGAAAACAATGTCGTAAATTTACTCACAAAAATTAACCAAATACCATTTTATCTCTGTAATCCCAAGCATAAACCTCGCGATTACCTTTGATTCCCCATCCCAACCAGTAGTAGGCAGGAACCATATACTGGGAGATGGTTTGACCACGACCCTCAAACTCAGGCAGGACACGTTGGAAGATTGGTTCGTTAATCATCCAGCGAGTCTGACCTGAAAGTGATGATGGATCACAAGCAAACTTACCACAGAAGGTGCCAAGACCCCTATAGCGGTGAGCAGAAGTCCATTGAATCAAACCATAACCACCACTTAGGCAATTAGTGTAAGAAACACGGGCTCCACCCTCACAGATGTTAGGGATGAACTTACTCTCTTGCTTGATGTTTCCCATCAGCGTAGCGAGAGCATTGCGATCTGTAATCTTAGTTTGTGCTTGGAGTTCAGTCAGAACAAACTGCTCTGACGGGGTGCAATCAGGGCACTTCCAAGTCTCTTTGTACTCCACTGTCTCAGCAGGAACCACTGGTGGGATAGTTGCTGGTGGGGGTGGCATCAAAAATGCTGTAAGTGTCTCAAAAATCATAGGTGAAATAATCCTTCCTGTAATAACGACCGAGGATATTGCTATTATAGTAGGCAGGCGTCCCATTGTCAAGTGCCTCGGTCAGAACGTCGTGAACGAAGAGCTGGCGGGTCTCCTCGTAGTTGACTCGTCCTGGTGTGATGTGTAAGGAGAGGATTTCTCTAGTAAAAGACTCCCGTCCAAATTTTTTAATATCATCACTAAGTTCTGGACAACTTCCATAGTAGTTTCTCCAGTTACTCTCACTTGTAACTCTTCGCCGCTTTGTAGTCTGACCAGTATCTCTAGGCTTTCGTTTTTGCCAGAAGTATTTTCTACCGATGTAGGAACGGTTGGTGGTGCTACAGGCAATCTTGTAAACAAAACCATAGTTGTCCCCAATAAGAGACCCGTCAAAGACGCTCCCACGATACATCCAGGGATTTGGATACTCTTTAATTTCTGCCACATACTCATGATTTAACCTCCATTATTTATTCAGTCCCATGGGTCACGTATTTGTACTTTATTGCCTGCATTCGCCACGCTTGAGCGAGACTTGACGGACCCTTTGAGAGAAGATTTCTCTCCTCCTGATTGGGTAGGTTTGTCTGTAGGAGGTCTTCCCTCCAACCAGGTAAAGAATATTTTATCACAACTGGAAACCAGCGAACGTATCTTTTTCAACATCTTGCTTAATGCTCCCAATTAAATATGATTCTACTTCTGTTTCCTGAGGAGCAACTTGCATACCTTTAGAAGATAACCAATGCTCTGTCCATGGTAGAGGGTTGTTTGTGATAGGAGTATCAAAAATTGCCTTCAATCCAATAGACTTTAGACGACGATTAGCAGTCCACTCAACATACTTAGCAAGAAGTTTGTCATTAAGACCAATAAGAGAACCATCTTTGAACAAATACTCTGCCCAAGACTTCTCTTCTTCTACACACTCACGGAACATCTGATAGACATTTTCTTCCTCTTCTTTGGCAATCTCAACCATCTCAGGATCATCACCTTCCAACCATTTTTTGATAATGTTCTTAGTGATAGTCATGTGCTGACTCTCATCTCTGGCAATGAGACCAATAATCTTAGCAGATCCTTCTAGGAGTTTGAGTTCACCAAAAGCAAACGAACAAGCAAATGATACGTAGAAACGAATGCCTTCCAGAATATAAACATTGACAACAGCACGATACAATTTACGCTTGAGTTCGCGAAGTTCTATTTGTGCTGTTGGAACTTCATCTAAAGCATGTTCCCATTGATTACCAGCACCCCATTCCTGTGCTGCCTGTAGAAACTCATCATAAGCACTGGTAACTGACTGTGCTCTTGCAAGAATCCTATCATCATCTAAGATTTTATCAAAGACATCAGAAGGATCAGCATATACATTCTTGATAATGTGGGTGTAAGAGCGACTATGAATCATCTCCATGGTCTGCCAGATATTCATGGCACCCTCAAGTTCGGGTAGGCTGCAATAAGGCATGAAAGCCATGCCAGGACCACGACCTTGTACGGAGTCAAGGAGGATCTGATACTTGAGGTTCGACGTGAAGATGTGTTTCTGTGCATCATTTAAAATTTGATAGTCAGCGCGATCTTTCTGTAGAGATACCTCTTCAGGACGCCAGAAATAACCTAGTTGTTGCTGTGTAAGTTTATCAAACACAGGATACTTAAACTTATCATATCTCTGAACCCCAAGAGGGGGTCCAAAGAACATTTTTTGCTTGGTGCTGTCAACAATGCTCGTATTAAACACCGTCATACCATCTACTTGACTACGCATTTGATTATTTGTTCTAAATTTTGCAACTGTCACAGTCATCCTCCTCGGTTTCTAAAATTTCTGATAATAAATCTTGGACTTGATTTGGTTTCTCATCAATAGCATCTAACAAATCGTCTTTGTTATCGTAAGTATTCTGATAATAAGAAGTTTTCCATCCATACTTGTAAGTCTTCAGGAAATCACCTGCCATAACAGATACTGGGACCTCATTATTGTCATAGTTCTCTGGATTATAACTCCAGTTGCCAGAAATTGCCTGATCAAAGAACTTCTGCATAGCAGCAACAATTTTAATGTATCCATCGTTGCTCTTCATATCCCATAGAAGAGTGTAATTATTCTTCAAGGAACCGTATTGTGGAACAATCTGCTTAAGAGGTCCCTTCTTTGATTTTTTAGTGGACAGATATCCTCTAGGTGGCTCGATTCCATTGGTTGCATTTGACACAACGGAACTGCTTTCCGATGGCATTTGTGCCGACAGTGTTGAGTGCCGTAAGCCGTGGGTAATGATAGATTCTCTAAGACTTTCCCAATCATGATTCAATTCCGTTCCACAGAACTCATCGATATCACGCTTGTAAGTGTCGATTGGGAGGATACCGTCTGCATACTTGGTTCTATCAAAATATCCACACTTGCCCTTCTCTTGAGCGATGGCATTACTTGACTTGAGCAAGTAATATTGGAAAGATTCAGACAAGTCGTGGACGAGTTTCCATGCTGCGGGATCATCATAGTGTTCTCCATTTTTTGCTAGGTAATGTGCGAGTCCGATATAACCAATACCAAGAGATCTACGATTCTTGGTGCTCAATTCTGCTGCTTCTACTGGATACTCCTGATAATCTACCAGTTCCTCCAGACCACGAACAGCAAGATCACAAATTTCTTCCAGTTCATCTTTCTTTGATACCTTACCTACGTTAACCGCAGACAAAATACACAAAGCAATCTCACCATTGGGGTCATCGATATGCTGAAGTGGTTTCGTTGGGAGAGTGATCTCTTGACAAAGATTACTCATGTAAACTTTATCCTTGAAGGAAGAATGTGCATTACAGTGGTCGATATTCATAAGATACAACCGACCAGTCTCTGCTCTCTCCTTCAGAATATCTAGGATAAGTTCTTGTGCCCCGATAGTCTTTCTCGGAATAGACTGATCTGATTCATAGTCCACATAGCGAGCGTCAAATGCATCAGTACCAAAAGCATCATAGAGACCTGGTACGTCATGCGGTGAGAAGAGGCTAATCTCTCCATTCGCAATGAAACGTTCGTAGAAAAGTTTTGAAATCTGGATTGAGTAGTCAAGTTTCCTCACTCGGTTGTCTTCTGTACCCTTATTATTCTTAAGAACAATAATATCTTCTATTTCCTGGTGCCAGATAGGAAAGTGAACTGTAGCAGAACCACCTCTGATGCCGTTTTGTGTGCAACATCTGACAGTTGCTTCAAACTTTTTAAGGAAGGGGACAACACCTGTGTGCTGTACCTCGCCGCCTCTAATTTTAGAATTGATGCCACGAACTCTGCCTGCGTTAATACCGATACCAGCCCTCTGTGCGACGTACCTACCAATAGCCATATCGCTGCTAAAGATACTATCGAGGGAGTCATCAGCATCAACGAGAACACAAGATGCAAATTGACGGAGTGGTGTCCGAACTCCTGCCATGATTGGCGTTGGGATGTTGATTTTGTGCTTGCTGATCGCGTTGTAGTATCGTCTGACATAATCCAGTCTAGTCTCTGTAGGATAATTTTGGAAAAGAGTTGCCGCAATCATCATGTACATGTATTGAGGAGTCTCATACATTTCACCACAACTACGATCCTGAACAAGATACTTATCTACAACTTGGCGGAGACCAGCATATGTAAACAACATATCACGATCATGATCCATGTAAGAATCAATCTTGTTCCACTCTTCCTGAGTATATTTACGCAAGATACCATCATCATAAACACTTTTGGAGACACATTTTATTGCGTGATCCAACACAGTAGGGTATCCTCTGATCCAATCAGGACCAAAAACTTGCTTACGAACTCCAAACAAAAGCAATCGAGCAGCAACAAATTGATAGTTAGGATTGTCTAAACTAATCAAGTCGCTAGCAGAGCGAACAAGGATCTCTTGGATATCGCTTGTCTGAATCCCATCAAAGAATTGGAGACCAGAGTTCATCTCCACCTGAGAGGCACTCACACCGCTCCCTAGACCCTCACACGCCTCTTCTACCATCTTATGGATCTTATCAAGGTTCAGACCCTCCACAGCGCCATTACGCTTCTTTACTTTGATACCGTGTCCGTTTGTCATACTTTCTTCCAGTCGTTTAATTTAAGGGTTGCTTCTAATCCAGCATATACATTAGAGTCTACCATGGTCTGAACATCATGTCCAGCAAGGAACATGTCGTTTATGTCCTTTTCCTGTATCTTCTTAGGCCAAATGACTACCTTATCTCCTCGGTCAATAACTTTAGAGATTCGGTTGACGATTTCTTTGTTGCGTGGTTCATTATCAAATACCCAGATGTAATTGTTCCAACCAAAGGTTCTAACATCAGCATCTGATCCAGCCATAGCAACGGAATTACTGAGGAAGGTAGCATCAAATGGTCCTTCCACAATGTAAACAGGTTTGTCGTCTTGTATTTTATCCAGTCCGAAGATCTTTGGGTGTTCTTCGTCTAGCATGATCGTGATGTATCTTAGTTTTGCCTTAGGGGCGAGCGATCTGCCTTGGTATCCAAACAGGTTACCTTCTTTGTCTCGGAATGGAATGATAATGCGAGCACTATCTTGTCTAAGGGTATCAAACATCTTCTTTTGCTCATTTGTCCAAGCCTTAAACTTGGGACAATAGTAGAAGTAATCTAGATCTTTGATCCCTCGGTTCTCAAGATATTCTCTTGCCGGGTGAGATATATTTAGCGAAGAAATCTTTTCAAGATTTGTATCTTTCTTTGCAAACTTTGGCGCTTTGAATTCAAACTTGGGATTGGGTACAGTAGTTCCCTTACCAGTCCTACCATCTTTAAATTTCTCCATGACATACTGGTCGTGGAGAAAAGTATCTTGGTCCTTTAAAAAATTAGAAAGTGTTCTACCCATGCCACAGTTATGGCACTTAAACACAAAGTCATTCTTGATTTTAAAAAGATATCCCCTCGTTTTATTCTTCCTCTTTTGTGAGTCGCCACAGTAAGGACACCTGAAATTATACAGGTCTGCCTTCTTGCGACTAAAAAGAGTCAAACGAGAGGATACTAGTTGTATATACTTTACGTCAATGAATGACATTCACTACTAGGGATTCGCTGGTCCTATAGTAGCAGCATTCACTTGTGGTGTCAAGATTTTAACCATAGGTGGGACCACTTGTAACACTGCCACAAGGGTAGCAAGCACAGCACCAGCACCTATCACAAACTTAGCGTTTACATCCACTTTTTTCTGGATCTTATTAATCCTATTCTGAACAAGTTCGTGATCCTTCTCATGCCTTTCTTTCATCTCCTCCAGCATACCGATAATAAGTTTATCGGCACGTTCAGATTCATCTAAACGATTTTCGTGGCGCTCCAAGATTACAGCAACTCTGTTGCTGTTTTCTGAGATTGTTCCCACTGCTCTTTCGAGTTTGTCAAGCATCTCTTTAGAGAGATCTTCATAAATGTCAAGTTTTGATTCTAAAACTGCTAATCTACCAAGACCAAATGCCATGCCTATACGTTTCTAACTGCGAAATTGAGTGCTGTTTGATATGAAGAAGCATCTTTGTTCAGCAGATACTGGAACTGTTGCTTATGACTATCATCTAGTTGAGCATAGCAAGCAGCAATACGTTTTGCTGAGAAGTTATCAAGGTTCTGTGTAGATCCATCGCCAAATTGTACCTTAGCAAACGATCCTTCACCTTGGGGATTAAGTTCTGATGTTGCAACGTCTAGTGCAACCTGAACTACATCTTGATTTTCAGTCATAATTTCACCTGTGGGTTCATAAGAATTTTTTTGTTGGACCTTTTTTTCTTGGTCTTTTGCCTTCTTTTTAAAGTCAGACATACGTGCCTTCATGAGAGTATCCATCTCACCAGACTTATTCATCATCTTTTCTTTCGCCTCTTTACGCTTTTTCTGCATTTCTTTCTGGCGATTCAATTTCTTACCCTGTTGGATAACTTTCTGCGCCCTCTCTGTATCGGACACAATAGCCTCATCAATTTGTGATTCTACTTGTTCTTTCATTTTTCTTTTTTGTATACGGTCGAAGAGGGTACGAGCGCCCGACGTGCGCCCATCAACTTTATCTTGGTTGTTCTTTTTATACTTACGGTGCTGTCTAGGATTCACCATAACAAAAGCAGGTGGCAATTGAAGACCAGAACCGTCTCCTGCCATCATTTCATTTAAATTAGATTCAGACTTCTTAGACATTCTTCGTCAGCATCAGTAAAAGTGGGTGGTAATCTATTTAGAAACAACATAAACGCCTTGATTTGAGACCAGTATGTTGCTTCAATCTTATAAAACAAGAGTGGTGTTCCTGCTTCACCAAACACATTATATAATACAATCACATGATTTAAAATAAGATGTGTTTTTAACTCACCCGTCGTCTCATATCGTTTTAGTAATCTTTTGATATACTTGAATCTCTTCAAGTCTTCTTCAAAATCACTATAAGTTACTGACGACGGGTTGTTATAATTTTGAATAGCAAAGAAGAGCCAGTTGTCTGGCGTCAATTCAGCGAAGTTCATTCATCAACTTCCGAAGGTTAGTGTTGCAACACCATCAGACATTACTTCTTCAGTACCACCCGCAGAGGTGATCTTGACTCTAAACTTGTTACCGTCCAGAGTATCGCCAGCGAGACCACTGTAAGCAAGAGTTGCTGTCGTGAAGTCTGCATAAGTAATTCCAGTATCAAGAGTAGCAGTAATGTTTGTCCACTTCTTAGTTGAGGCAGCAGTCTGACGCTGCCACTGATACGCAAGTGCTCCAGGTGTTCCTGTTGTCGTAGTAGTCAGAGTGTAAGTGCCAGCACCCGATGAAGATGTAGAAGCAGCAGGTTGAGCAGTAATTGTTACTGCTGATGCTACATCTGCTGCGATGGTATCATCTGCCAGATTTTCTGTGCCGTCAGCATTAGCAATAAAGATCAATTGCTCTGCCTTATGACGGGTTTCACCAGAAGAATCAGTATATGTGAAATAGGACCACCAACCAGGACCAGTGATACCACGGGACTTAGTTTCATTTAATTGTGCTTCAGTCTCATTAACGAAGACTGTAGTTTTTGCTTGACTTGACGCTGCAATACCGCGACCAGCTTTGGTCACATTACCAGCTTCGTCAGTTCTTCCGTATAGAGACATGTTTATTCAGCGTTTATTTTCCTAATGGTTATTTATATTCCTAGGAATCTTCGCGAGCGGCAATCGCTTTTGTCACAACTTCTAGAAGTTGATCGTCCATGTCAGTCTTAGTTAGCTTAACTGCTTTAGCAAGAATAGCAAGACAGATCTCAACAAGTTTCTCGCCCAGTTCTTCATTTTCTGGAATTTTGTTAACAGCATCAGAAATAATTTTGGATGCTAGTGGAAGTAGAAAGGATAACATTGGTTCATGTCATAGAGCATGAACTATTTATTTCTCCCACTCATCTAAAATAGATGTCAATTTTGACATGAACTGTTTAAAATTTAAAAGTGTTCCAGAACGGTAGTCGCGTCTTGCTTTTGCTACACCAGTTTCAAAAGATTCTTCTAGTGGATCAAAACCTCTGCCTTTAACAACAGCAGACCATGGAGCATACAAAGGACCCTGATAGTTCTTTGCTTCATTGGTAGGTTTAGTAACCATGCCCTTCTGTCCGTCATTGACAGTAGGCATGACTTCTACATTACCACTCTTTTTATCTTTCTTTGATTTTTTATTGCAGCAACTTTTCTTACAATCTTTGGGGCAACTACTGCCACAATCTTCGCGAAGTTGTTTGAATGTTTTCATTTTTTCTTTGACATACCAATGATCTTAGAGACCTTCTTACGACGCATGTGGAGATACTTGTCAGACTTATCTACATCGCCATCATTGTCGATGTCAGCATCTGCTTTACCTACAGGATCAAGTTTCTTTTCTGTAAGTTCATCACCTTCATACTCAACACCTGCTTTTACACAGTTGTTAACTTCTTTGCCACCTTTTTTCTTGGTGCCCTGCTTCTTATATCCTTTCCAGCATGAGGTGTTGCCGTTGTCATCAACGCCATCCATCTTTACTTTTTCGATGACATAAATCTCGCCATCGATCTCATACTCTTCGCGCTCAAGAACTTCTACTTCTTCTTTCTTAACCGCTTTCTTTGCTTTCTTTGCTTTTACTGTAGTGTCTTCAATTTCAGCACCATTGGACTGTTGTACCATACCATTAAATGGTGCTTCGCTGATGGTAGTATTCTGGAAGGTGTCTCCACCCATCCACTTACCATATGCTTCCATCAACTCAGACGAAAACTCGTCATTATTGTTAACACTATTGACTGTCTTCTGATACTTCATCGTTTAACAAGGAGGTTCTTCTCGTATTATTTATAGATCTAATATTCCTAATCCACTCTCTAAACATATTACCTTCCTCAGAAATTACGATAGCATAGTTTCCACCCACTCTATGGAGATGTCCCTTCTCCCCTGTACGTGATGACATGACAGCATCACCTTCTTTAAATATTTCTTCCTGCCTCTGTTGTTGACGCAGTGCTTCTTCTCGTAGTTTCTTGAAATCTTTCATTTAAAATTCGCAGGTAGATTTGCTTGTATCTCTTCCATCATTTGTTTACACTGTTTATCATTTAATGCTCTGGGAATACCAGAACGAAATGTTTTAAAGTCGTTAGCAAATGCGGCACGTCTCATCTTCGTTCCAGAAATAGCAAAGGTATCTCCATCAGCATCTCTACTACCAGAAGATTGTATCTCAATCTTTCTGAACGAGAAGTCTTTGCCATTATATTTGTGTAAGAACTTCATCGCACTAACACGATCAGATCCAACTAAAAATACAACTTCATTATATCCTCCCAACATTAAGTCCTGCATAATAGCGACAGGATCTTTGGGTCCAGACATTATCTTACCACGATGTTCTGGAAACATCAAGTTCATGTAATACAATTTACGATCAGGTGGTAATGGGTTCTTACCTTTAGTATCAAACGTTTGAGAGATATAGATCCGATAGTCATGACTACCTGCGATACGTTTCACCCCATCAAAGTTATCTTTGTGTCCTGTAGTAGGTGGTTGAAACCTACCAAATGTAAAGTAGCAAGTATTACAATTTAACGCCATTGCTTCTGTAGGGTGAAGTTATTGTATGCAAACTCCAGGCGGTTAACAAACTTGATCATACTGCCATCTTTATGAAGGACATATCCCTCAGGAGTTGTAACCTTGTATCCCTTCTCAGTCTGAACAAATGTTCTAAACTCTTCCAGGTGGTCCAGTTTATCTATAACCATTTGCTTGACTGCTTGCAGTTCTTTATACAAAGTAAGCATCGCTTTAAACTTGTATACATTATCCACTACGTAATTCTGACTGTCATATACAAGAGCTCTCTTCTTAGTCAGGTTTGCAACTGTCTTGATCTTGGCAAGTTCTTTACTTGTTTTCTCCTCATAGAAATTCAACATGTCATACATCGTCTCATCGATGTTGGAAATACTACGAGCATTCTTAATCTCATTGTTAAAGAACTGCTTTAGATAAGATGCGATGTGAAATTTAGCATCACCAGTAGTACCTGTCTTGGCAACTAATTCATCTAAGAAATCACCACAGATACCACACATGCGTTCAATCTTAGTGATGTAGTTGTTGAACTTTTGCATTTCTGTGTTAGAAAATCCAACACGATCCATAGGAGTATCATTAGGAATCACAGCACATTCAGTAATTTTATTGAATGTATTAATGGGAGCACCAGCTCTTGCCTGCATCTCAGCAAGAGAATCGCCAGTGTAGTGCGTATGAAATACTACTCCAATCTTAGATCTCCCAACTTGTTTACCAATATCGTGGTTAACAGGGATGCCATAAGTAATAGTGTTTGGTCGAAATGTGTATAGTCTTTCTCCATCAACCACCTCGGTATTTACGGTAGAATCTGTATATAATAAATCTCCTTGGATAACTCCTTTGATACCCAACTTACTAAAGTAGCGTAGAGAAAACTTTAGTTTCTCAGCAAGGTCTCCAGAGTAATATTCATCTACAGCACTTTCAGTAGCACATAGTTTAGGTTCAGTTTTGTTGAATACGGACTTAGTGCCGACAAAAAATACGCCAGACAAAGGATCAACACCACAGACAACAGAAGGTGCGCCGTCCCATTTGGTCTGCATGAAACCACTGCTCTCCTGATGACCCAACATCTTCCTCAGTTCCTTGAGAAATGATACTGCTGCCTTACATCCATCAACGCCATAGTTCAGCATCTCATCTTCCAAGTGCTCTAGGTGCTTGAGTTGTTTGACGTTTGCCATCTATCTATGATACACGATTTTAATTGGTGGTTGAGAAGTATAGGACAGTTTGCGAAGTGTCCATCAGTCCATCAGTTTTACATGAACCGATGACTTATCTGTTTGAGATCCAGCATAAGAATATAGTGCTTTCATAATTTCATCTCCCTTACCAGAAGTTAAAATACAATCCAATAAACGAAGACCCATCAACTTACTATATCTGTAAGATTGACTTTTATTGGCAACCTCAATTTTTGCTTGCACATCTCCAGGATATCCCGCTTTTGCTGATGTACAGTATTTTTCAAGTAATTCAACCAATTCATTATTAATAGCACCCTTCTTGGATTTATTTGTTGGTTTACAATCGTTCCAAAATGCTTTATTATTCCAACCAGTTGTAATGCCAGTGTAAGAAACGTCAAGAGATTTTAGAATTTCAACAATACTTCCACCACCACAACGACCCTGTGCTGCTGATGATCCTTTCTTTTCTATCTGCCAAGATGGAGATGACGATCCACCAAAATTTCTTGATTGAAACCTATCTCCTTCTCCACCACCTTTTTTCCAATAAAGATAAACATCCATTGGAAAGGCATCTTCGCCACCAACGAGTTTAGGATTTTTAAATTTTACCCAGTACTGTCCCCACTTAACATCTTCAAGTTCTTTCATCTTATCATTTGGATCATAGTTCAAAATTTTTAATTTTGCTTTATTTTTTATTTTCTTAAGAGAAACACCAATCAGTTCTCTTTCTTTATATTTTTCTTTTATGAATTCATTTATTGTATCAACCGTTTTGTAATCATCTAACTCACTTACATTGACTGTAGATGATACCATCCAGATATCCGCTGGATTCCATTTGTCTTCAGAAGAAAAAACTACCCTAATATCAGGGTCTTTCATCATACTTTTTCTAGCTCGTTGATATGCTTTTTTAATTTCTTTATCGTCTGGTCCGCCGCCTCTGCAAAAAACATAACTTTTTCCAGAACTATGGAACGTTTCCCATAATTTATTTGCTCCCCTAATAGAAGATATCTGCCATTCTCTTGACAATTCATCTGGAAGTAATTTCTCAAAAGGAACATCAACATCAATCGTTTTTGATGCTTTCTCAAGATCACTTATAGAAACAGGAAGGTCTTCATCTATTGTTCCACGATACACATTGAAAGCAAGGGCAGCATAGAGGCATTGTGCTGATTCATTCCTCGCAGTTTCTGCAGCGCCACCGCCAGACCCACCACCTTGAGGTTTAATATCAATTCTTAAAATTTTACCACTAACATCAATGTCTAATTGATTTCCAGTTCCTTTAGTATCAACAGCAGTATATCCTTTCGCGGATACATTTTGTCCAATCATAGACGCTGCTTTTGTTCTCTTTGCTCTTGGAACAATTACTTTAAGAGCAAAGAAAATTTTTGCTCTACTAGTTGGATCAGCAATTTTTGTTATGTCAAATTCATAAAAAGAAAACTCTTCATTACCAAGTGCATCCATAACATCATAAATTGCTTTTTTATATTCACCACCGATTCCGGATAAATCTATTTGCTTAGACATAAAAAAACCTCCCGTCTAACTATTTAGAGGGGAGGTTGAGATAATCTTTTTCATTTTGATACGGGGTTGTCTGTCCTGTCCACAGTCTATACCCCTCTTTGACTTCTGGCAAGAGCCACTGGTCCACACGAACACACTGCTCCCAGTTGACAGGGTGAGCACAACTCACTACTACAACAGAAAAGAATGCTCGTAGATGGATCCAGAGACTATACATTATCTGTCGCCAGGAGCACGAACTTCTGAGTTGCGAACATTGAACTCACCACCAGGATAACGCTTCTTCAGTTTGTTAACGTTGGTTTCAATTACCTCATCGAAGGATATATCAAGTGCCATTGTAGCTTGAGCCACATACCACATAACATCACCCAACTCAATGATAAGATGCTCACGATTATCTTCGTTCCACGGTTTTCCTTGGAAGACCATTTTTTTAATGATCTCAAGGAACTCACCACCCTCAGCATTAATTCCAACCCCAGCAGTAAGAAGTCTCTCAATATTGGCACCTTGTCGATCAAGATCACCAATACGATCAGCAAAGTCAACAAAGTTTGTAGAAGCCTCTGAAGTAACTGCTGAAACAAATTCTTCATAGCGTTCAAATTTAATAGTCATACGTTCCACTCAGCAAATTTAGATAGTCGGTTTTGTGTTTGTGCAAATTGCGAGAACTCTTCACCAGGGTCCTCTTGATTGATGTTGATGTCAGAAGCATCTTCCGCTACATCATACAGCCTCATCTTGGATCTGTCAATTCCCACCATGAATTTTCGTGAGGCAGCGGTTTCGTTGTATCTGTTCTTAAGTTGTTTGACCATGATGCGACCCTGTTGTTCAAGCTCATCAGTACTGATAAGAGCAAACATAAAGTCAGCAGTGGCAGGCAAACCAAAAGACTCAGAAGTATCGGTAAGGTCAGGATCACTATTGCCATAACCACTGCGAGTAGTTTGAGTAGCTGTGACAATAGGAACATTACATTCCACAGCAAGACCCCGAAGCTCCTCAGCAATCGCTTTAACATACGTGTAAGAATTGACAATCGCACCTTTATACCTCGCTGACGCACATATATTAAGATAGTCTACGAAGATAATGTCAGGTTTGAAATCTTTCTTAAGACTAAGATCACTTATGAGTGATTTAAAATGTCCCGCATGTGCTGATGCTGTGGGATACTCTTTGATAATAAGTTTGCCTCTAGTCTTCCTAGAGATCTCCTGAACTTTAGAATTGAAGATAACTTCAGGTAGTTCAGCAATATCTTTGATAGAGACATTCAGAAGATTCGCGTCAATTCGTTCAGCAATTTTCTCCTCTGCCATTTCACATGTAATATAGAGTACGTTCCTCCCTTCTGTGAGTGAGGCACCAGCGCAATGGCACATGAATAGAGACTTGCCGACGCCCGTTCCAGCAAGAGCGACACTGAGAGTCTTGTTAGAGATACCACCTTTCGTGATAAAGTTAAACTTTTCGAGATCAAAGGGAACCTTCTCTTCTTTGCGGTGGTAGAATTCATAACGGTCTTTTGCTTGTTCAATGTAATCGTGTCCTATGTGCTCGTCGAACGATACAGCCAAGGCTTCTTGGAGTATCCCTGGGATCGCATCCTTTGATATTTTTTTATCGCCTCCATCTGCGATCTTGATCGAGGACATAAGGGCGAGATAGATTGCTCTGTCTTGACACCACTTTTCGGTTGCATCGAGGAGCCACTCGTAGTCAACCCATTCATCGGTAAGTCCTCGTATTGTCGATAACGAATCTCTGAACGTTTCGTCAGTAAGATCATTACGATTTTGGAGATTAATCGATAAGACTTCCTGAGTAGGAACTTTGTCATACTTACCAGCAAAGTCAGCGATCTCTTCAAAGATAACTTTCTCATGATACTCCTCAAAATAATCTGCTCTTAGGAAAGGAACTACCTTACGATAATACTCTTCAGTGAAGATGAGATTACGTAAGATAGTTTGTTGAATGCGCTCAGTTGCCATAAGAGAATTCTTTCTGTGCTGCTTCTTCGAGTTTAATCATTACTTCTTCAGTGAAGTATTTTTCAGGGTCTGCGAGAATCGATTTAGGATAAACAGAAGAACCATCAATCTTAACACGATTGCCAACCCGCTCAAAGACTCCGTATCGTTCACCCAGTTCCAGTAGTCCGTAATACTTGTCAAGTCCACGTTCGTCAAAAAATAAACGTGTCTCAATTTTACTACCTTCTTTTGTTAAACGAGACTTCTTCGCCTCACACTTGATGATGTTACCTACTAATTCAGTACCATCTTTCTCTTTCTTCTTACCAAGGTAAATGATTGTGGAAGCAGCATACTTAAGACCTGTTCCTCCACCCATTTCTTTCATCGGAACATAAGAACCGATAACATCATATGTATGGTTAGTGACAATCATAGGAACAGATGCCTGTCCTAGTTTGAGGGTAAGCACACGAAAAGCACCCTTGATCAACTGACTCTTGGTCATGTCTCGGACCTGCTTGTCATTAGCAACGTCTTCCATCTCCTTAGATGTCGAAAGCATACCAAGAGAGTCTAATACAAATAGCATAGGAACCCTCTCGTCTTTAGGTTCTTTCATATACTTGTCTAGGATACGACAAGCTTGTGTCCTAAACTCTTCAATCGTTGCGACAGGCATGATAATCATACGTGAACTATCAATGCCACGAGTCTCAATCATATCACGCGAGATAGCAGATTCAGACTCAAAATAAATGACTCCACCCGTAGGATTAGCAGCAAGGAAATTACTAACGACGCTGAGAGCAAAAAAAGTCTTACCAGTGCTTGATTCTCCAGCCAAGGCAGTAACTTTATTGGAGGGTAGACCTCCAAACAATGAACCACTAACCAAGGCATTAAAGATGTAAGACCCAGTATCAACGTAAGATGTAATATCGCCAGCAGCAACCCCTTCACTAACACGACTAGCAAACTCATTGCCGCTATCCTTAATTACTGTATCTAGGAATCCCATTGATTTACATTCTCCTCGTAAAAGTTTACATAATTATAAGACTGACCCATGAGTTTAGCAAACCCACAGGCAGTTTGGTAGTCCTCAAAGCACTTGATGTCCTCTGGTCCTACTTGACCGACAAGATGGTTAGTCCATGTCACAACAAAAATTCTCTTACTCATCCAAAGAAACTCGTAATGGTAATGGTTTTCTCGTGTTGCCAACCGACACAGTATAGCACGTTTTTCAGTGGTTCGAGAAAAGACTTTTCAAATTGTGTCTGGTAGTCCACATACTTCTCAATACCAAACTCCTTAGGCAACTCTCCAAAGAAACTAACCACATTCTCATGGAGAGGGTTAGGTGTCTTGAGATACATGAACTTGATTTTCTCGCCTTCTTGAATAAGAGGATGCTTATGTTCTACCTTATGTTTCTTGACATAATAGTTATAGAGCAGAGCACCTCTTACCGCAATGGGTGTTCCTTTCTGGTAAATCTCAGTCGGGTGGCGATATTTTGCCAGGTTGTTAACGCCTCTGGGGAAGGCAACCTCTTCATAGGGTCGCAGTCTGGTCTCTGCTCGGACAACATTGATGAAATCGATAAGTTCATCATTTGTCTTGCCGATAATAATCTTAAACGCTGCATACAATTTATCCCTGAAATAAGCTGGAGTAGAAGAACGAGCAGTCTCCAGACCCATGATTTTCATCTTTGGTTCTTTATATCTAACTCCTTCACTGTCCCATACGTTTAGAATGTAACGCTTCTTCGCAGTCCAGATACCACGATCAGCGATGTTCTCACGCTTCATGCTCATCTTTTGATCATACGCCGCAACGTAATCCGCAAGTTCCTGATAAGAGGATTCGATGAATGGTTCCAACTTGTCTTCACAGATCTTGTCAAGTATGGAAACAATTGCTGCTTTGTCGCTAGACTTAGCACCAAAAAATTTATCAACAAGAGGTCCGAGATTAAGATAAATTGAGTCAGTGTCAGATGCGATGACATAATCAACCGAATCTGTAGAGAGCAGTTTATTTAGGTACTGGTTCATTTTACTCTCAATCCATCTGATGGAAACCTGACCAGATAGAGTGATTGCCTCAGCATTAGCAAGACGATAGTATCTAAAGTGTTCGTTGCCGATAGCACCATAAGCAGAGTTCAAAGAGATCTTCTTTGCCATCTGGATGTTATTACAACGGGCGATCTCTTTCATGAGTTCAACAGTAGGAGTCTTCTCATACTGTTGCTTTGCCTTGATCATTCTCTTCTTGAATATAACACGACTGTCATACATCTTCTTCATCATTTGTGGCAAGAACCCGTGCTTATCTTTACGATACTGAGCTCCATTAGCACAGACAGCATACTCACCATCAATCTCTACCTGTCTCTCAAGGATCTTATCAACTGTAACTGTCGAATGTCTCTTGTCGAGTAGTGTCTCGGGCGAGATGTTGTACTGCATAATGAGATGAGGATACAGAGAGTTGAGATCAAAAGACACCACCCAATCATAGAATCCAGGTTTCGGTTCCTTAACATATGCCCCCGCATACTTCTCTGTTTTAGTTGCGCTCTCTTTCTTAGGAGGGATAGCAATCTTACGCCTAAGAAGTTCACAGTAAATGTAGTTGTCCCACATACGAACCTGCGAGAATACATCCTCGTAGTTTACCTTAGCATCATATGCCATGGTGTATGCGAGTTCAACTAACTTCATCTTATCATCTAGTTGATCCACCAGACGAACGTCATGAATGTTGTATTCAATAAACTTCTGCCAGTCTCCCTCATAGAACTCTTTGAATGTGTCAAACTCTGAGTGATCTAGTTTCTTAGATCCAAGTTCAACAAAAGCAATATGGTCCAGACGATATGATTCTTGGTTGGTGTAAGTAAACTTCTTATACAACTCAAGGTAATCAAGTTGCGAGATGCCAAGCATATCGATAGAGAAGTTCTTACGACCTTTGATAAAGATCTCACGTTGCGACACAAGTTTCCAAGGCGACAACAGTTTCACAAATTTCTCACCCATAATACGATTGATACGATTATGGATGTATGGCATATCGAACAACTGGCAGTTCCAACCAGTGACCACATCAGGATAGTTCTCCTGCCAGAAATCAAGGAAGGCACCCATCATGCTCTCCTCAGACCTGAAGTGCATGTAGTCCACCATGCTGTCCTGGTTGTTAAAAGGACGGGCACCAAAGACCGTTATACGACCGCTGAAGGAGTCCTTGATACTGATAGCAAGAATCTCTTGGTCTGCCGTCTCGATGTCAGGGAAACCATTCTCAGCAGCAGTCTCGATGTCAATAGTAAAGACACGGATCTTGCTACTATCAAACTTCAGTTCCTCTTCAGGATGTTGCTCAGCAATGTATTGATACAGGAAACGGGAGTTTCCATAGATATCAAAATCATCAACTTCTTTATACTGTTTGATAAATTCACGAGCATCATTGATAGAACCAAACTTATGTGGTTCTACACAATCACCTTCTAGTGTTTTCCACTCAGAATAATTTTTACTAGGCAAGTACATCGTGGGACTAAACGGAACCCTTACGCTGTAGCGATTGCCATTCTCATAACCACGTACAAGCAGACGATTGCCTGCTTGCTCAACACTAGTGTAAAACTTCATTCAAGAGATTCGATATAACGAGCAAGGAGTGCCTTGCTTGGATTGGTCACAACAGTCAGGTCAGAAGACCTAACGTTGAATTCACGTTCAGCAGCATGAGGAGCCCATTGATTTATTTGACCTTCACAGTCTACCACATAGGGTTCGATCATCCACACGTCAGGGTCGCCTGGTAAGGTGTCCCCCTCAGCAGGTTCTACCTGAGCGATGATCCACTCATTCTGCAGCTTGATCAGGTTCGCTGTTATCTCCATTAGATTCCTCTACATCATAGAATAATTGATCTTCCGTAATTCCAAAATTACCAAGTTCAGTAATAAAATTACTAAGAATATTATTATCTGGATAAGTAACAGCAATCAAATGCTCACCAGGAATTTTAAACTCTTGAACTGGCGTAAAAGGACACCAACGAGTATACTGAATAGGCAAGGTTCCATCTTCATTAGGATCTCCTAAGGATAAAACGTAAGGGTAAAGAAGTCTATACCCAAGTACTTTGTCATCATCACCTTTAATGTCACCAAAAAGGCAAAGAAGTGTTTCGTTAGTAGTTAGTTTTACAACACGAACATTATGATTCGTCTTCAGTTGTGGTGTTTCCTGTGTCTGTTCCGTCATTTTGCTTTTCTCGTTTTTCTGTGATTTTATTTTCATATGCTTCTTGTAGTCCAGGTTCTGGATTACTAATCGTCATGATACAATCGTAAGGAATCTTGTATTGCCAATCTGAAGAATAAGGATTCCACTTACTAAATTTGATTTGGTATTCCATGCCATACTGTTCAGTAAGGTATTGAGGATTACCACCATCAAGATTCAATACATATGGTTCTTCCATGAGAAGGCAAACTCCACGTTTGTCGTCGCCCTCCCCATCAAAGATTTCTTTCAGTTCAGCAATAACACGATCGCCAGTTTTCAAAGTTAGGATTGATACTGCCATAGTTATTATGAATTCTTTCTAAGTTTAACATTAAAAAAAGGCACCGTCAAGTGCCTTTCGTTTTTATTTAGAACCAAGTTTTTCGTTTCTGTTTCTCTGGTAGGTTCTTAACCAGCGTAACGGTAAGAAGACCGTCTTCAAATTTTACTTCTTCTACTTCCACATCATCTGCCATTTGCCAGTTGCGAGCAAAGGTTCTATATGAGATTCCCTTATGAGAATATTTACGTTCTTTATCTGGTGGTGCTTTATTAGCAGATACTGTTAGAACATTTCGTTCTGTTGTAACTTCGATATCTCCTCCTGAAAATCCTGCAAGAGCGACTTCCAGCAAGGTTCTGCCATCATGTCCGTCCACCACATTGTAAGGTGGGTAATTTGATCCACCTCCCGCGATAGATTCCAGTCTACTGAATGTTTCATCAAATCCGATTGAATAGGGAGTATAAGTTTCCCAGTTGATATTTACCATGTCCTTTAATAAGCGACGTTAATTTTAAGACCCCGAAGGCATCTTGGCGTAAAAGGGGGGTGTCTCCACCCCGAACCTCTCACAGTATTATTTAACGATAACCGTTTAAACTTTAATAACGGTTTTCCTTATTAAAGATTGCGGTTTACTCTACCGTAGTTTTTTTACGACCGATATTATACTTTGACTCAAGTGTCCACTCACCTTTCTCTCTGAAAGACAGGACTTTAATTTGATTCAAAGGAGCAAGATCAGTAATTGTTTCAATGTTAACAACAGAAATTAATCCCCAATCACTAAGCAATTGAATGATACGATTACGACGTTGCACATCGTTCAAAGACAGGTTAGTATTTTTACCATCAAGAGCAAACAACTCTTTGAAGTGAACGATATAATACTTACCTTGCTTGTGTAAAATATGACAAGACTGATAGATCTTTTTTTCTTTACGTGAAGCAACACCAATACGTGTTAGAGTTTCTCTAACCTTGAGAAAGTCATCTGGTTCACCGAGAACCACTTCCACCATATCAGTTTGTTTCCACTGGATTATAGTTTCATCATTCATGTTCTTCCACCTTTATTCAATACCTTGGTAATATGATCTAACTGATCCTTGGTGAGAATCCGGAGAGCCTGGAGTGCTTTATCGTCATTATAACCATAATACTCTTTAACTACTTCAAGATAATCAATAGAATCTTTTCGTGCCCAAGGAGAGAAACGCTTCCTCGGTTTCACACTATTTAGTAAAAAGTCATATTGCATCTTCTTATCGAGATGAGAATTTTTATTCATCTCATTTACGTATAAGATAGTATCAGTGAAAGAAGACAAGCACCGGTTAACAATATAAGGAGGATACCCTCGCTCAGCATCAATGTCATCATTTAGGATACTTTTCTTGGATTGATTGATTGAGTACAAATAATCTTTCAGTTGATACATTATTAAATCCAGTCAGGTTTGCGGTGTGGCAATCGTAGGTAGTTATTAGATACCCAAGGTTTGGAAGCGATGTACATCTTGTATGCTTCTATGGTGGTGATACTATCGTCAAACTTAAACTCCTCTGGCATTGCACGAACAAAAGGAGTAAATTCAAACCAACTCTCATCAGGGATGATTCTGTCAGCAGCAAGAAGTGTAGTAAAACATGTATGAACTTTATCATACCTGGCAGTATACTCTTGACACAAAGCAAAACCATGAGATAGCAACCATCTAGTGTTTGCTATAGTTTCGTTTGCCCAGACAGTACATGGGTGATTACGGAATGCTCCCTTCTCTGTAGCATAGGGATTACCATCTGCTTTAGGTATTGTGCCATAACCATGACCCCATTTGTCAGAGCAAACAATAGAAAGCATCTGACAAGTCTCTAAAGGCATCTTGACGATATGCTTGTCTGGTAAGACAGCAGCAGATCTCCAAGGTGATTCATCCGTGACAAAAATATTCATTTAAATACAGCAGTTACACCAACCACCTTAGCAGTAGGATTTCTAGCGATAGCAGTTTGTCTCGCTTCTTCATAATTACGAGCAACTACCTGTTCTTTAAACACAGTGCCTGATAAGTAGAGAGTGACTTCACATTTCATAGTTGGTAAGGACGAGTTCCTTGCGAGACGCTTGATCTGTATTATAACTCCCCACACTCCTCATGGTGTAAGTGTGTGCAAATTCAGCAGCTGTCCACCCCTGCTTGAAACGATCTCTGATCAGTTGCGATGAGTTGTATGACACAAGTTGATGTGAAATAAAGCGATCACAATCACTAGCAAACAGATCGTGGTCGAATCCTTTATGCATATTGCCTCGCTTACCATAAAGATTTGATCCGATCTCATAGGGAGGATCTAGATAAACAAAGGTTGACTTGCTGTCGCTGAATAGATCTTCATAGGATAGATTAGTAATCTTCCACTTAGAAATCATTCTTGAATATTCAGGGAGTTTATCAATGCCTCGCATCGAGAAGTTGCTAACTGACGCTTGCTTGGAGAATGAGCTGGACTCAGTGAGACCAGAGAAAGAGCACTTATTAACAATATAAAAACAAACAGCAGCAAATAAGTCGGATGTTGAATCATCGTTTAGTCTCTCCTTAGCGTCTAGAAATAAAGTTTTTGCGGATGCTGGTTCTGGATGGGCGTTCTTAGAATCCCTCAACAGATCAGAAAGTTCTTGCCCTTGATCCTGAAGCACTCGCCAGAAGTTATAGAGTGGTCCATACAAATCATTCACCCAGATATCTAGGTGTGGATATCGTTTACCAATTTCCAGTGCCACAGAACCACCACCAATAAATGGTTCACGATACTCAGTGTAATCTTTCAGGTTAGGAATGTACTGAAAGAGTTTACTCAGGGCACGACTCTTCCCCCCTGGATACCTGAGGGGTGTCTTCAATGACTTCATTGTCTGGGGCATGATATTTAAGGTATTCACGAAAGATCATTTTCATTTCACGCTCTGTCATTCCACAATGATCAGCAGCATGGGGTAGGTTCATTGTAGCATGAAACAATGCTTCATTTGCTTCCTGAACATTCTCGGGTGTAGTTTTGACTTTTGATGTACTCCCATTGTCTCTCTGGTTCTTTTTCAAGTCGCTCATACATTTCCTCCATCATAATAATTTTAGGTTCTTTCTCAATAAATTTAAGTAGTGTCATCTCATAAAAACTATATTAAATGATAAACTAATTCTACTATTTTCAGTTTCATTAGATTCTATACCATGAGACAACCACCCAGGAAATAAAAGTAGTTTACCAACCATTGGTTTATGTTCCCATCTAAATGCCAAATCTTGATATAAAAATGAGGATTCCATACTTGGAGTGGGACAAACAAAAAAGATTTTACCATCTTCTTCATTTGTTTTAAAGTAATAAACTCCAGAAACATCAACGCCACCATGATTATGAATGTGTCCATAGTTATCTTTTTTAAATAACGACATCCAAGACGAAGAAATTTTATATGGTTTAGATTGCAATCCCATTTCCTCACAATACCTAGTCAAATGCAAATTTAATGTTTCTTTAAAGTGATGCAATCCAAAATTTTCTACTAAATTTGTTCTAAACTCTGGATCAGATAAGTGATGTGTTTTCCCCCATTTTGGATTCATACTAAAATCAATTGATTCGACAACACAAGCAGTCAGTTCCTCTTGAATCTTTTCCAAATTATCTACAAGAGAATAATATATTGGAGTGGGAAACAAATTCTCAATCATCGAAACTCACAACTCATCATGATCTCAGTCAGACATGCCAACAGGTTGATCTCTTGATCGGGAACAATAGTAATGTCTTTCATATACTTGGCAATGATAAGAACAGCTTCAGGAATAGAAGCAGGTTTCAATACACCATACAAACTGTCATAGATCTTACGCATCACCATACTGGGATCGTTATCCAGATGCTGAACTACCCAGTTCTTTACAGTAGTAAAGTCTTTCTTCTTCAGAGATGTAAGTAGAGAGTCCAGATTAACATCTGCAACGTCAACCAAGATAGCAGAAGTAATACTCCCTGTGGCAGCATAACGCTGACACTCGTTAATAAGACGACGCCAATCAGGATAATACCTCTTGACAAGTTTCGCGAGAACTTTGTCTTCATACTCAATATTCTCGTTTGTTAGAATAGTCTTGAGACGAGTAAAGAATTCTCCCTGAAGTTGAGTAGACTGCTCAGGTTTGATTCTAAAATCAACTACAGTACAACGTGAATGCAACGGTTCAATAATTTTATTGATGAAGTTGCAGGTGAAGATAAAGCGACAGTTGTTGTGGAACTCCTCCACAGCAGTCCTCAAAGACAGTTGCACGTCGTTAGTGGTGTTGTCTGCCTCATCGATGATGACCACCTTGTGGGATGCCCCAGACGTGAGAGAGACCGTCGTAGCAAACTGACGGACACGGTTCCTGATAGTGTCTAGGAAACGTCCCTCATCAGACCCGTTGATGACGATGTAAGAAGCACCAATCTCCTCACACAATGCCTTGGCAACAGTGGTCTTACCAACGCCTGCTGTGCCTGTCAGCATCAGGTTAGGGAGTTCTCCTTGATCGACAAAACCCTGAAACACTTCTTTAGTGCTAGCAGGAAGGATACAATCTTCAACAATGTTTGGGCGGTATTTCTCCACCCATAAAAATTCTTTGCTCATAATTAATTAGTGTAAACGGAATTCAAAAGAATGCGACTCTTGTGTTTTGAAGGAGAATGTCCTGTATGAACATAGTTCCCATCAAATACTAGCAGACGATTTGGCAAAGGGTCAACAGATTTCTTAATCTCATAGTCTTTTGTATAATCTATGTCATTGGCATTTACAACTTTCTTATCGTAAATTAAAGTACTACCATCACTCTCATTCATATAAAGAATTGCTGAAACAAAACTATGATGGTTCATATCAATGTGATATGGGTGCCTATAGTTTGATGGGTTGTATGTAGTCAAATCATACCTGGCACGAACAATAGTTTTACATTTAACTTTTTCTTGAATAGAGAAAAGAGCAGGTAAAGTTATCCACGATTCTTTAGTTTCTTGAATACTATATTTTTGTATAGAATTAAAAATTGTAAAACTAAAACCATACGAATTAGTATCTGAAATTTCTTTCATCGCAGTAATGTTAGGAAAAAAATTCCAAGAAAAATTAGGTGATGTAAGTAAATCCCTTAAAGAATCAAAGTATGGTTGTGGTAAAAAATTGTCGTAGACTTCAATCATTCTAATGGTCTGGTAAATGATTTAGATACAATGTTCTTGGCACTGAACATCATTTGCATATACTCCACACCCTTCTTGGGTTTGGTATGCTCACCACAGGTAAAGATATCACAGACTGCCATACCTTTCTCTGGCCATGTGTGAATACTAATATGACTCTCTGCTAGCATCGCTACGCAAGTTACACCTTGTGGGTCAAACTTATGTGAGTTAATGGATAGCAGAGTTGACTTACACTTTTTAGATGTAGTGTAAACAATATCTCGGATGAACTCCTCGTCATTTAGAAGATCAACATTACACCCCTTCAGTGTAAAGAGAATATGCTTCACGCTGGTTCAAGGGCAATGTAATAGGTCAAGTCAGTGTTTATATTAGTCCACTCAGAAATGAGGTGTTGAGAGACTTTGACAGTATAATCGCCAGGGAGAAGACGAATGTTTTCAATCTTAAGATCAAGAGTATAGGTGCCAGTAGTAGAACCTGCCACGGTGAGATCGTAAGTATTGCTGGTATCATTCTCTTTGTCACGAAGAATAAGTTTAATCTCATCATGACCTTCAATTGATTGGAAGGTTAGGTCAGGTAGACTGTAGACAGCAGATGCTTTTTGAAGAGCAATTAGATCTTCGCCAGTCAGATTGAACTGAAGATCTGAACCAGGAAACTTTACATTTTTTTCTGGCGCAGACTTAAGCGTAATCTCTGGGTCAGAAAAGAAATACTTAGCAGACTGACGACCGCCACGGATGCTGACAAAATTTTCGTTGTCAAACTCAAGCTGAGGATCGCTAAACAAAGAGATCCCAGAAAGGAACTGACTAAGATCATAGATAGCGAAGTCAACTGGAAATACTTCTTCGCCAGTAAACTTTGCGAGGATGTTCTCTGCATTAGAGATAGTTCTAACCGTGGATCCTTTACGGAAGACAATAGAGGAATTGATAGTGCTGAAGTTTTTGAGAACATCTAGGGTCTTTCTAGAAAGAATAACTTTACTCATTGATTGTATGTTTCCTTAGTTTGAGATTTGTCAGAGAAGTGGAGCAGCAGCAATGCGTAGTGAAGGATCTTAATGATATCACGACGGGCAGTGCCCTTACGATCATAGCGTGAAGCATACTTGAGGATGTTGCTACGGCAGAATGCCTCAGCATCTCCACATGCTTCAATTAGATCTAACGTTTGAATGCTGTCGTTACCAGCAGAGTAGTGTTGTCCATAGGTTCCAGTAATGTAATCACTCAGCTCTTTCAACAGAGCATCTTCATTGTATTTTTTCGCCATTCAGTTATCCCAGATTAAGCGTAGATTACTATGGTAGCACTCTTGAACCTTGCCGTCAAGGTCTTTGACAAACAACTTCAAACCATCGCCACCCATAATTTTAACAGTCTTGCCAGTGTCAAGCATGGCAAGACGATTCACGTATCCGTGAAATTTTTCAGAACGGGACATCAGCATTTTTTTCCTCCTCCTCAGTTTGAACGTCAGCATCAATTTTATCATACAATTCAATGAAAGACTGCTTGGTCTCATCATCGAAACGATTCACACAAACCTTGATCGCCTTCATGCGATCATTCCAGATAGCATATGCTCGCATGATGTGGACCAGACGACGGGTAGAAATAACCTCATCGATACCACCATCAGCAAATGTCTTACGGATAATGTCAGCCCAGTTAGCAAGATTCTTACAGAAGTCTTCGTCATGCTTACCTACAGATGCAGCAATACGAACAAGAATATTAGTTTCTACTGCAACAGTAGGATATTCCTGCTCGAAGGTCAAAGCAAAACGCTCAAGGAATGCTTCGTTAAGAACATTGGTGCCGATAAAGCGACCATCGTCAGAACCTTTACCCTTAGTGTTGGCAGTAGCAATGACATTAAAACCAGCAGCAGGTCTCACATAGCGACCTGTCTTCTTCAGGAACACACCCTTACCTTCAAGGATGGATTGGAGACAAAGGATTTTGTTAGAAGCAAGGTCAACTTCATCGAGTAGCAAGATTGCTCCACGTTCGAGTGCTTCCACGACAGGTCCGTTATGCCAAACAGTTGACCCATCGACAAGGCGAAAACCACCAATAAGATCGTCCTCATCAGTTTCGATAGTAATGTTTACACGAATCAGTTCACGTCCTAGAGCAGCACATGCTTGCTCCACAGAGAACGTTTTGCCATTACCAGACAGACCAGTAATGAATGTAGGATAGAAGATCTTAGACTTGATGATCTTCTTTACATCAGTGAAGTTACCGAATGGAACAAAGTTATCATCTTTATCAGGAACGAGGTTCTGTTCCTGATTTTCGGAAACAGGAACAGCAGCAGGTGCTTCGTAGGTTTGCTCAAGACGCTCTTGTACTGTCAACTGCCAAGTGCCACGCTTGACATAGAAATCACGCAGACGCTTGACAGCAGTAGGATAGGTGATGCCAAAATTATCACAGGCAGCACGAACATGCTCGGCATTGATATCATTGCCGTAGGTATCAGACAGATAAGAAGTAAGTTGTGTGGTGGTAAGATCGGACTTAGCGGGCATGGTGCGTTTCGTTGATGTAGTTATTATAGGGCAGGGTGGGGCAGAGTCAGGGGCAGAGTGGACAGTGCCTCAACTGACATACTCGATAAAGGAACTCAGGAGTTTCTTATTGGTGGATTTTGAACTAAGCATTTTCTTAAAGGCTTTACTAATTTCACTCTTCTTAGCACCAGAATCTAGTTCTGTCATATCAGAATCATTTTCTCCACCAAGAGCAGTATTAGAAATAGCATACAATGCAGTGTAACCTTTAGGCATAGGAATAATAGCAGACTTTAATTTTCGCCATTGTTTTTGAACTTCGCCATAGTAAGCAAGGTCGCCATAGGAACCAACAAAATTAGAGAGTTGACTACCAGCCATGATACGAAACCCAATAACGTTTACTCCAGAATTACGATCACGAACTTGTTTGATGAAAGTGTTAGTAGATTCTTCCCATCCACTCATAGAAGAATACATACGACCAGTCTGGCGATCACGAAGTATGGTGGAATATTCTAAGCGATGTGGACGAACATAGTGTTCGTCTTTATGATCGTTATAATATCTACGACCATAAGATGCCTGACAACTCTCGCCATCAGTAAGAATACAAACATTTACTTTTTGTAAGTTGTTCTGTTTCTTAAACTCAGGAATGATGTAGTTCAACATAATGACACTCTCATTCAAAGGAGTTCCAGAAAGACCAACACCAACAGTGCTACGATATGAAACATAGTGCTTGAAGCAGTATGCTTCTCTAAACAAATTCAGACACATACGTTCGTAGTTCTTTGAGTTGGACCGAGAAGATACAACATTCATCAAATGGAACATACCTTTGTGGAGATAAATCTCTCCGTCTACACAACCAAGACTTGCAAAGTATTCTTCGTTGGATAGGTATTCGCTATTACCTTCTTTGGCACGACGGACAGCATACCACTCATTAGTGAAAGCATATACTTCAAATGGAATCTGGACCTTCTTACAAAAGGCAGTCAAGTTAAGTAGTTGTTTTACCGTGGCTAACAACTCATTCTGCATAGAACCAGACCAATCAAGAATAAAAATTAGACCATGGTTTTTGCCATCAGGTACAACTGTTACTTTCTTAAATAGGTCTTCATTATACTTATAAGTATGAAGCTTTGAAGTATCAAGAACACCAGTTTTAGATTGGCTAGCACGAGCATAGGCATCAGCAGACTTACGACATTCAAATTCTTTTACTAGGTAGTTTACTTCTTTCTGAGATTGTTTACGAAATGTATCAAAAGCATTATCAACTTCTATATATCGGTCATAACGATTGTCAGTAGCATCAGGATCATTAACAAATGCTTCGCGCTGTTCATCAATCCAACCATGAACTTCAGTCCAGTCAGCAATATAATCCGACAAGTTAACAGAAGAAGGGATCTCAACATACTTAGAATTATCACCAAAACGATCTGTTAGTTTCTTAGCAGCATCGTTAAAAGAATCCTGTGTCTTAGAACCTTCTATCTCTTCTTCATCATCATAGTCTTCTCCAACATGTGGTTGTGGTTGACTAGTAGAACTACTGTTATTTTCTTCGCGACGTTGTGCTTCTTCTAGCATTTCCTCATGCGTCATCTCACCTTCTGTACCTTCAGAAGATTGATTAGCAGGCATTTCTGCTTCTGGTGTTTGCTCTTGCTCCTGTTCTTGCTTACTGAATTCGTATACATCAACAGCAATCTGACAAACCTCATCAAAGGTTTCAGCAACATCTGTGCGAGATACAAATACTTTTTCTTCAATAGAGAAAGGAACCATAGCACCTGCACCAATCTTGAAGTGAAGATTGATACGATCGATCAGACTGAATGTGTTGAGATCTTCGTCAGCAATACCAAAGAAGTCTTGATCGTTTAGTTCTTTATAACCACCAGCGAATGACTTGCGAAGACCAGGATACTTTTGCTTCATCATCTTCTCGATACGAGCATCCTCAATCACGTTAACGAAATCTTTAGGACAGTCAAACATATTAGTCCAGTCTTCATTGGGAGTGAAGAGAGCATGTCCTACCTCATGTCCCACCAGAAGGTCATAGACGGTGCTAGATGCCTTGTCCCAGTTAGGGAGAGTCAACACACGACGATCCACATCAAAGGATGCTGTAGCGACTCTACGGTGCTCTACAATCAGGTTCTCTGTTGCGAGCAGTCGTGCTAGATTTCCTTTGATCTCTTGGGATGACATACGTTCGTTTCGTTGATGCTACTAGTATATACAAAAAAAGGGTGCCCGAAGGCACCCCTAGTCCAGTTCAGAAACTGTCTCTCGAATCACAGAGAAGTTCTTTTCTTTCTCTGCTGTGATAGTTCTCTCAAATTTACCGTCAAGGTTTTCTCTATGACTGATAACATAGATGTTTGAGTTGTCATCAAAGTTACGTAGGATCCAACTCAGATCCATACCACCTTGCTGATCCAATGAACTGTCAAAGATCTCATCTAAGATAAGGAGATTAGTATCCACACTATTCTTAAGTTTAGCAATAGAACGCCAAGTAAGCAACAGAGCGATATCAATACGAGATTTCTCTCCTTCACTGAACGAATCATAAGAAAACACATCCCTAAACCTAGACTTAATTATCTCCTCAAAGTTCTCGTTCAGTGTAAAGTTGACATAAAAGTCCATACTCTGAAGATACTGATTGATAAGTTGGTTCATCGCTGGAAGATAAGTCTTGATAATTCTAGTCTTAATTCCGTTGTCTTTCAACAGTTGCGATGCCACCAATAGTGTATCACGGTCCTTACGATTTTCTGCGAGTGTGCCACTCAATTGTTTTTTATCTTTAACAAGACCCTCAAGTTTTACAAACTCTGCTTTCTTGTCTGGGTTGCTACCTTCTAGTTCTTTGATCTCAGATTCGATATCAGAAATAGTTTTTCTGACTGATGTAATCTGGAAGTTAGATTGACTGATAGAGTTGTTGATAGACATGACCTGACTTGACAACTCAGTAAATTTATTAAATTTAACTTCCTCTTCTCCTATAGCAGAGAGGATATCATTGTATCCCACAAGCATCTCTTCGACCTTAGTCTTTCCAGACTCCAACTTTTCATCACGAAATTCTTCTGATAATTCCTGAGTACATGTAGGACATACATGATTCTTCTCAAAGAACTCATGTTCTTTTTTACATGTCTTTAATTTACCCTGTACTTTAATAAGAAAAGTGTTTAACTTCTTCAGTTTTGAAGTGCTGCTAGACACCGCCTCCATTTCTTTAGAATGTTTTTCAACTTCAGAAGTTAGTCGCGCAATTTCTTGGTGCTGAATATTTTCATCTTCCAACAATTCAGCGATTTTATTCTCTTTGCGAGTGATCTCTTCCTTAGTTTTCTTTTCCAGTTCGAGCATATACTTCTTCTGGAGATCTATCTTCTCTGACACAAGATAGATTTCATAATCAAGTGTCTTAATGTCTTCATTATTTTCTCTGACTTTATCACGGAGAAGAACATTCATCGTAGAGAATACTTGGATGTCAAGAATGTCTTCGATGATCTCACGACGCTGTGCTAGAGGCAGACGCATGAATGGAACAAACGTAGAAGAACCAAGCACCACGATCTGTGTGAATGATTTGTAGTTCATCTTAAGAACATTATTCTCGAAGTTCTTTTGCTGTTCTACTAAAGAGCTCTCTTGGTTCCACAACTGATCGTTGCAATAGATTTCAAATAGATTTGGTTTGACACCCCGAATCACTTTGTATTCTTTCTTACCAATACTGAATTCAATTTCAGTTACACAATCTTTTTCATTGATACTATTAACTAGCATCGGTTTATTGATCTTACGAAATGGTTTCCCAAACAAAGAAAAGGTAAGAGCATCTAGAATGGTACTCTTACCTGCGCCGTTTGATCCTATGATCAGATTAGTTTTGGATGCTCGTAAATCAACTTCACTAAAAACATTACCCGTTGAAAGAAAATTCTTCCAACGAATTTTTTTAAAAATAATCATTCTTCAGAATCATCAGGGGGAATCAAAAAATCGTCAGCAGTAATAATAGAAAATTTATGACCGCGTTCTTGACATGCTGATATTATAGCATGGTCGTCAATCTCTAGGATCTGCATGGGTGGGTATTCTTCATCAATCTGTAGCATCATGAGATATCTGTCAGCATCTTCTTCTTCCTGAAATATAGGAATTACCCTATCTTCATCATCGTCAAAGATAGAATAGACACCATCAGGTTGGTTTTCTAAGGTTACAATAAACATTAGACCACATTACAACTCTCAATATATAGAGATCTCATCAAACCCTTAAGATCAGATTTGTCTACGGTCATTTCTACCTCATCAATATATTCATTAAGGAGCGTAAGAGTATCTTTAGTAGAAACTTCAAGGTCCACTTGATCTTCAATATCAACTAGTGTTTCTACAATTTTTACATCATGAACTCCTACGTTGTAAAGACGATCAACCAATGTTTCAAACATTTGGTAGTCTCGTTTCTCTTCAACGACAAGTTTGATGAACTGGTTTTTATAACCAGACACATCTTGTTTGTTGTAGTCCACACGGGTATCGTCATAGAAGATTTTGTCGAAGATCTCATAGGGATTTGCGACAAACTTAAGTCTATCACTTTCAGTATCGTAGATATGGAATCCGCGAGCGTCTTTATAATCATTCCAATACATCTGATAGGGATTGCCTAGGTACTGAACATTACCTCTTTTAGATTTGTGGTGATAATGCCCAGACCACACACGTTTAAAACGATGGAACAAACCAGCATCCATACCATGATCCATTCGCATACCTGGTGTTACATCAAACCCATTGAGTTCTAGATGCCCACAACAAATATCTGCTTCACTAGTATCAAGAAGATTTGTTATTTCTTCTAGATTTTCTTTATTGATCCATGGCAACATCAGAAACTTTTTATTCCCAAGTTTTAAATGCTTGGGTTCAGAATAAATTGTGATGTTGTGATACTTTTCAAGTAAAAGTTCTGGTGAGTTGATGCGGTTGGTATTCTTGTAGTAAGTGCAATGATTACCAAGCAACATATGCACGTTATACTTTGCTAGTTTCTCGAAGTAGTTTTCACGAACACGATGATAAGTATTAAAGTCCATAGACTTTCTATTATCAAATGTGTCGCCAAGATCAATGACGGTATCGATACCTTCTTTTTCAAGAGTTGGGAAAAAGATATTGTCATAGAATTGTTGCCAGTAGTTCCAAAACGCTAGAGAACCTTTACGTCCATCAAGATGTTGATCTGTAATTAAAGCAATCTTCATAACTTACCGCTCACTGTCCCATCGTATCGTGCTGAGTATTTACAGTTTGCCCAGTTAGTAGCGACACCTTCCAAGTGGAATGGCGTTCCCGCCATGACAGATTCCCTCGTACCGCCTGTGACGATTCCCTCGCCATCCTCACCAAAGCTAGACCACGTTCCAAACCGTCTCTTCTCAATGCGGAATTTTCCATAGGGTGTTTCATACCATTCATAATTCATCGGTTCATTCGTGTCTCAATATTTTCTTTGATACTACCCATGTCAGAATACGATGCGTTCATACCTGTCATTGTACCATCGTAAGAATCAGTGTGCATGACTTCATCATGTCCTGATCGTTCTAAAATTTTACTTTTGATCTCTAGTTGCTTTTTCTCTTTCTGGATACGACGCAAGAAAGCGTAGTAGATAATCTGAGTGAAGTAAGCAAACGGGTTCTGGGATTTCTCTGGATTGAAGTTGTCGATATACTGTAGGCAGTTCTCAATACCATCACAGATCATGTCCTCACGGAACATGTAGTTGACAAAGTTTGGTTTGTATGATAGATGTGTAGCAATCTTAAGAAAACACTCACCAATGTAATTAGTAACACGCGGTCGAGGTTTATCTTGTTCTTTTGCTTTAATAACTTTGTCTCGATACTCAGTAATAGCAGCGAGAAACTCCTTGTTATTAACGTAGTATTCGGTTTGCTTTCTTTTTGCCATTACTGTGTATGCCACGGTTTATTTTACATTATCATAATATAAAGTATACCACTCTATGCCGTTCTTGTCAAAGCTTGACAGATCCTCATAAACTCAGTAGAATAACTATGTCAGAGTTCAGAAGGGTTGTAGCTCTTAGCTTTTATTAAATAGATCTTCTAAAGATTTTTTCATTTCTTTTACTGATCCTAAGTATCCAGAATCTCTAGGTAATTTACTTCCTCTTCCCGCTAGAGACTTTCCAGTCTCCATACGAAGAAGAGTTTTTTCATAGAAATCAACAATTTCTCCTTCAATCTCAACCATAGTTAGTACATGATCTCTATTAATAACAAACATATTATCAAATGTAGCAGAGATCCATTCTTTCAAAGCAAAACCTGTTACTTCTAACTGACCTTTTCTTTGTTTAGCATTTTCAACCACTAGTGGTCTCTCTAACATAACTTTGTCTTCTTCAGTAAGATAACATACTTTAGATACTAACTCTTCACCGGATACTAATTTAATAGTTGCATAGAATTCTTCTTCCATATTTAATTTGCTCTAAGGTTTACTTTTATAACCTCATACTTAAAGTTCTCTTCATTGTAAATGTTAACTCTTTCATTCAAATGTCTAAGGGTGTAATTCTGACCGCCAATGTCATCAGCGATATCGTATAAGGTTGCTATATCTTTTCCTTCGCCTTTCCTGAGGACACGTCCGATGGACTGGAGGTTGCGAATGCGCGACTTACTTGGGGAAGCAAAAATAATGTTGTGTAATCGTTTGATGTTAATACCAGTAGAGAATGTGCCGTAAGAAGCAATGATTACAGCATTGTTCTCGGTTTCAGTAAGTTGTCGGACTTGTTCTCTATCTTCTACATCAGTACCACCATGAACAAAAAATACTTTTCGTTCGGGGTCTATGGTGCTATTTATCAATTCTAAAAGTGGTTCACCATGCTTCTCGATATAGTTAAACAACACAAGAGTGTTTCCTTCAATATCTTTTACTAAATTTTTGATGAGGTTATTTCTACCGCGATGCTCTACTAGGTAATCAATCTCCTCGTGATATGATTCAAAGTGTTGCGGAGCATGTTTACAAAGTAGGATTTTAATTCTAAATTTAGAAAGATAACCTTCCTTAATTAAACTGTCTGTTTTAGTAACTTGTTCACAATCACCAAACAATCCTTCCAACACCCACTTATGAGTTTTACTCCCGTCTAGGGTTCCAGTAAAACCAAACCTATACTTGGCATTGTGTAGTTTAGTCATGATTCCCGTGAGGGACTTCGACTTAAATAGGTGTGCCTCATCACCGATAACACAATCAATATCATCAAAGTATCTTTTTGGGAACTTGTAGATGGATTGCCAGGTTGATATAATAATTGGTTTATCCGTATTCTTATCCTTGCCGGAATATATCTTATGCACATGATCGTCAGCATTCCATCCGTAGTCATTAAAGTCATTGACCATTTGTTCTACCAGGGACGTAGTAGGAACGATGATCAGCGTCTTCTTGTTGGTGGCAGTATAGTATCTCACGAGGGAATAGATCATCAAACTTTTTCCACTGCCCGTAGGAGAAAGTAAGAGTTTTCTATTATTTTTAATTGCTTCATAAACCGCACGATACTGATACACCCTTGGTTTGATTTCAGATCGTGTAATTTTATTCATAAATGTTTCAATGCCTTGATATGAAACAAAGTCATTAGTTTCTCTGACTTCTCCATACCAGTCATTCATTTCATATTCAACTTTATATTGTCGTTCGTCAGCCCACACTTGCAGGTGCTTCATCAGACCACCATAAAGGTCGCCTGTACCAGGAGAGTACAGACGAATAGTTCCATCCCAGTATTTGTATCTGGGGTTCTTCTTCAGGAACTTTGCTTCGGGAACTTCAAACGAAAAGTAATCTGAGAGCTCCTGATGTACATGTGGCTCAGCAGATTGAATTGTAACGTATACTTCGTTTTTCTTTTTAATACTGAGGGTAGTCATCATTGTCCATTAACGAATTTCTCCCACTCAATGGCACTCTTGACCTGGAAACCTCTATTAGAAATTTGACGCATGACTTGATCCAACCAGTAAAGCATCTGGTCTAAGTATTTGATCTTTGCCTCAAGGTTGATGATCTCCTCATCTGCCTCAAGGTAAGTTCTCATTTTCTCTGAAGTCTTAATGCTTGATCCGAATGGTTTAGCAGCATAGGTCTTAGCATCTGCTTCGCCTGAGTAATACTCACGCTTATTTTTTACCAGTTTGCGGGTCTCAAATTCCAGCGAGGTTTTGATCTGCTGAATGTCAGTGTAATGGTTTAAGTATTTATTGTGTTGGAAAGGGATCGATAATGCGAGTTGTCCTAGATCCGTGGTATACTGTTTGTTCTTAAATTGAAAGTCAACTGCTGAATCTTCTGTCCAGTCTTCTCTCAGTTTGTCAAATTTATTACGAAGAGTTTCAAAATTCATAGAGTTCTAAATTGATTATCACGAATAAAAAATTGTTGATGCTTAAATGTAACTTCAGCAGTAATGTATTCTATATCTGTTATTGTAGCATCAAATTGTAAACTCGACAAACTGACAGGGAAGATATCTCTATAGTCTACAACAAATGCTGGATTGTATTGTGAGGTGACAATGTTGAGTTGTCCGTTGGTATAAATCTCTGACTCTTTTGTTGTGCGCTGCATTTGATCTGCGTTGCCATTGTCTCTAATCCATTTGTAAATGCTATTGTAATTTACAAGATCTTCATCAACAATAAAACGCACAGAAAAATCCCCGAACGTTACACCACCGCTAGGAATGATAGGCAAGTTTCTAAAAGGACTTGCTACTTCCGTAACTGGCATTGAAACGTCGGGGATATTTGCTGTCTGGCAAAAAAAGTCTACACCTTCAAATTTTTCTAATTTGAGGAGATAACCAATAGGGTTCAGGAAATTTCTATTAGTAGGTTGTTCCTTATACCATTCAGCAGACATGTCAACTTCCCAAGCTGATACTATTTATCCTCGTTATACCAGAAGTCTTCCCAGTCTTTTTGTGAGTCGGTTACGTCTTCCCATGTGGGTTGATCTTCACCAGTTGTCTGTGTCTTCATCTTCATAATCCCAAATTTCGTATGGACCGTGTTGCATATTTTTTAGTTCTTCTGTCTTAGCACGATATGATGTTGCTTCTGATATCCAGACAGCAAGTTTCATTACAATAAAAATTATTGCCAATGGCGACAGACAAAACAATAATACTAATGATGGATTCATTGACTATATTCGTTTATAATATCTAATACCTTATCTAGTGAATCATGAGCTCCGTCATACCATTGACCTGTCATACCTGAATTGGTTTCTTTATTGTATAACTCAGTTTTTAATTTATATACTTTGGCAAGCATATCTGTTTTATGTAAACTACCACGAGGCATGACGATACGGAATAACTGCTACTATTTAAGCACAAAAAAAGGGACGCCGCAGCGTCCCTGTGTTGATTTCGTAATAACCGATATCAGGCGAGGTTCGCAACGCGAACACGTCTGTAGTACTGGTTCTTAGAAGCAGTAAGTGCTTCAGCATCAGGAGTTCCTGCAGAAGACTCAACGAAAGGATTGCTGACCATGCCGTAGCGGGTCTTGAAACCAATCTTAGGTTGGAAGGTCTGAGGATCGATGCTGCGTAGCATCTGGAGGGGAACGTAGGGGCAGTAGAATAGTCCTGCGTCATAAGGGGAAGAACCCTTATAACCAACTACGTAGTAGTGGGTGTTAGAAACGTTAGCAGAGTAAGGATCAACATAGACCTTAATGCGACCGTTCATGGTGCCGACTAGAAGGTTTCCGGTGTCATCAACATCACCGATGGAAGGACCACCAGCACCAGTTAGACCTGAGGAATAGTCGAGTGTGCCAGACATGGCAAGAGCAGAAGCAACGTCAGCAGAAGTGACGATGAAGTTGCCCTTTCCTCTACGAGTCTCTTGTGCGATAGCGTTAGCATCGCGCTCGATTTGGAACATAAGTCCTTTGAACTTCTCAACCGACCAACGACCGTTGCTGTCAACGTCGAGATCAAATACACCAGCGTTAGCAACGTTGTTCTGAGCACCAGGCTTAGCAACGGTGTAAACGGTACGAACAACCTCACGGTTGATCTCAGCAAGGATTTCGCTAGACAATAGGTTAGCGAGTTCCTGCTCTGCATCAAGACCGTGGATTGCCTTAAGGTCTTGTGCCAATTCTAGAGTGTACTCAGCGCGAAGAGCTCTGGTCTTAGCAGTGACCGCAGTCTTCTCGATGCTGAAGTCCATTTCGTTGAACAAGGTCGAACCCGATCCAAGAACTTCTGCTGTCTCTCTAGCAATGTTGCCTGCTTGGCGCTCGTAGTTAGCAGCAGTTGTGCCGCCGCCTGTGGCGTCGTTAAGCAGACCAGGGTTAGCATCAGTCGTGCCGCCATCGCCAAGAGGAGATACGGGATCGTTGTATGCTGCAGGACCCTGAGTGTTTCCAGAGAAGTTGGTGTCGGGCTCGTTGTAGAGTGCCTCATCACCAGATCTGCTGTTGTAGTGGCTCTTCATTGCGAAGATAAGTCCAGTAGGACCGCTCATGGGTTGAACGCCACAGATGTCGTATGCAACCAAGTTAGGTGCTGCACGACGGATAAGGTTGATCATTACAGGATCGAAACCTGCAAGTCCACCAGTCTTGGTTGTTAGACCAGAACCACCTAGTGCTTGTCCACCAGCTGCGCTGATAGCTCCAACAGTACTAGCTTCGTTCATCATACCACGCTCTTCGCGTAGTTGATTTTCTGTGTTTTCTAACAGAACAGCGGTAACAGCCTTTCTATAGTTGTCTTTGATGGCACCAGCGCCTTCATGACTTAGAACAGGAGACCACTTTTCGGTTAGAGCTTTTGAATTAAACATTTGTTTGCTCTTGTTTGAAAAATGTGGGGTTTATTATTAGGACCAGCGATCAAGTGCTTTCAGATACTGCGCCATTACTGGGTTAGAATCATCTACACCTTCAACTGGGGATTCATCAACAACTTCCGTTGGGGTAGCGATTGACTCTTTGAAGTAAGACTCCTTGATGGTCGTAACCTTCTTGGAGAATGACTCTTCCGAGACAAACTCTAGACCCTCAGCAAGTGCTGCGAGTTTTTCTTTCTGAGTATCTGCTAGTCCTTCTGACACGGTGGACAGAATATTGAGTTTGGCAGACTCGTTAAGACGATTTTGTAATTTCACATTTGCTTTGACCTGTTCGTCAAGGCGTGTTTCCATTTCACGAATAGATTCAGCCATACCTTCTACAACATCGACTTTCTCGTCGGGAATAGAAATGTAGTGCTCTTCAAAGAGACCCTTCAAACCTGCGATGAAGTCTGTAGTGATCTCATTTCTGATTCCACGGTCAATAGCAACTTGGTTTTGCTCCATCCATTGACCGATGGCATAGGACACTGTGCCGTCTACTTCCTCGGAAAGTTCTGCCTTAGCAGATGATACGTGCTTATCGAGTTCAGCAGCAAAGTGCTCTACAAGTTTGTCATACTCTTCAGAGATTTTCGCTTTGACAGCAGCCTCAAAAATGGTTCTTGCTTTCTCAGCGAACTCTTCAGAGAGTTCTGTGCCTTCTACTAGAGCGGCAACATCAGCGGAAACATCAAGTTCTTCAAAGGAAGGCTTGATGGGGTAAGTAACAGCAGGTCCAGTACTGGTTGCGTATGCAACATCAGCACCAACGGTAGGCATAGCGTCAGGACTACCGGCACGCTGTTGGGGATCGCCAGATACTTGCGAAATAGGTGCTGCCGCTTTAGCGCCAGGATTCTCTTCGCCGTCGTCATCATCCTCATTAGGAGCAGTGGAAGTTCCACCTAAATCTGCAGCAGCAGATTGTCCAGGAGCAACACCTGGTTGAACTGAAGGCATAGGATCCTTGCCGCCAGAACCAGTCTGCGCGTCAGAAACCTGAGAGGGTTCGCTACCAGCACCGGGGATAATGTTAGCAGAAACTGTTGGCATAGGATCGCCAGCTTCTACAATCACCTTTTGCTCGGTAACGAACTCCTCAAATTTTTCATTTAACATATCTGACATTTGAGATTACCTCGTAATTTTCCGTAAATAATTAATCTAAGTTTATTTATAAATCAAAGTTTTCCGAGGAAATCCTCAAACACCTTGAGTGTTCTCTCTTCTAACTCACGACGCGGAGCGCCATTGATGTAACGTTGGTATTTATCAACTTTCGATTCCTTTAGAATACCGTTGTCCCATACCCATTCTTTACCTTCCATAATGCCATTAACAAATGCATCAGGAGCAGAAGGATCTGCTACAATATCAGCAGCAGTTGTAAGCATGAAGTCATCACGAACTACTGAAGTATCTTCGCGCTTTTCAATGCTTCCCATACCACGGGATGACACACCTAACTGAACTCCCTCGCCAAGTAAAGACTTAGCGATCTGTCCCATTGGTGTATCTAGAATCTGTGCTTTGCCAATAAAGTTATTACCTTCAGCGCGGAGACTTGTGATTCTATGTGATACTCTATCAAGATTGATAGTAGGACCATCGGGATGTCCAAGTTCACCTAGAGCACGCTTTGATTTTACATACTCTTCGTTGTATCTCTCAACTTCATTGTTGAGAACATCGAAAGGATACATACGACCATTGCGGTTCTTTAGTTCTGATTGAAGAAAGACTCCTTCAATATAAAGAAGCTTCTTTCCGTTCTTTTCCTCGGTAAGGATCTTAACGTCTTCAATCGTTTCC
>Ga0208792_1000078_pt1 | contig 41892 bp, 56 predicted proteins | sample 14_taG_FD_184087 | JGI IMG/M metagenome (GOLD analysis project Ga0208792, IMG submission 184087) | Marine viral communities from the Subarctic Pacific Ocean - 14_ETSP_OMZ_AT15311 metaG (SPAdes) (version 2) | ecosystem: Environmental > Aquatic > Marine > Oceanic | place: Pacific Ocean | collected...
CGTAGAAGCAATGGAAGATCCTAATGGTCAAATTAGGGTTCTTAACTATGATTTTGAGAAATGGCGTTATTTGGGTGCTCTGAATCTAGAACAAATCAAGTACGACAAGGGGTTGACACACAAGCAAAAGTGTGATACAATTATGACTTACGACCCAAATAAAAACCAATTTCATGGTTCTATTGACGGTTGTGAGTGCTTGGTTCCCTACAAGGGCGATCAAATGACCTATGTCAGAAATGAGGCAACTCTTGGCGTAGACTATTATAATGTGGTTGATCGTGGATTCCTTGTAGGAACTGTAGACCAAGTATGGGGTGGTCGTTTTGGGGAGTTTCAATTTAAACGTATGCCCCTGTAGCTCAGCTGGTAGAGCACCGCTTTTGTAAAGCGGTTGTCGCAAGTTCAAATCTTGTCGGGGGCTCCAGTCGATGTGGCGGAATTGGTAGACGCGCCAGGTTTAGGTTCTGGTGGGGTAACTCGTGGAGGTTCAAGTCCTCTCATCGACACTTGACACAGAGTCAAATCTGTGTCATAATACATGTATCGACAAACGCTTCGGCACCGATCGATACTCCAAACGCTATTTGCAAAAGGTTCTTATGACTTATGAAATTCCTATTCAAGGTCCTCGCACAATTCCTGGTTTCAATGGAGTTGGTGAGATTAATCTTGAAGATTACTTGAACGACAATGTTCTCCCACCCACTATCAAGAGTGGTACATTTTCTCACATTGGGGTCCTTGACCTCAACACTGTTGATGAAGATGATGACAAGTGGCTAAACCTTGGTATCCGAGAAGAAGGCAACACCGAAGAACGCATTGAAGCGTTCATGAACAAGTATGAGGTTGAAGGATGGAAGACCTCATATGTTCCTCCTCTGATGAGCACCGATGAAGACCCTCGTGACGGTCGTGGTCGTATCATTTCCGCCAAACGGCGTGGTGAACGATATATGCCTGTTTATTACTACGTAATTGAAGATGACTCTGAAAAGAGTCGCGTCACAGATGGATTGACTGAAAACCTTCGTCATGATCCTGCTTTCCGTGCGACTAGAGAGTCTGTGATTGTCGGTTGTCTTTATCTCATCAAGAAAGATGAGCTGAAGTTAAGTGAAACTGCGGTTCTGGATTACCTGCACCACGAACTTCACGTCGAGAAAACTTTCAGCAAGGACAACATCACCAAGATCGTTAATGGGGTCTTGAGTCGTGGTGTTGGCGGTGGTGACCCTCTCGTTCTGGTAGAAGATCGTAAGAAATGGGAATCTTTCTGCGAAAAAGCAGGTAAGAAGATTGACAACAGGAAAGTATTCTTGATGGCGGTTGACAGCGAAACGTATCCGTTTCGTGCATGGTGTCAGCACGTTCTTCCTTCTATTGCAAAGAAAGACAGTCCTGTTGAATTCATTCTTTACAGCAACAAGCATACTCCTGCTGAAGCGCGTAAAAACATGAGCAACTTTGTAAAATCTCTTGAACTTTACTTGGAAACTTCTTACCTGATGGTCGGTAAAGACTATGGTTTGGAGATGAGTGTTAAGCAATGCCCATACATCATTGTTGGGTGTGTTCCTCAAGTAGTTGGCAAACATGAAGCTTATGCTAAATCATATCGCTTCGTTCCTGTTGAGAACTATTGATAATTATGAAATCACTGGACGAATACAATTTTGGTGGTCGTCCAGTGACCTCCATGAATATCCTTCTACTCATTAGTGATTTAGAAGGATCTTATCAAAATCTCAAATATATGGGGTTGAAAGAAGACATGGAAACTCTTGAAGAAATAAAACGTAGATACTACAAACTCTACTATCAAAAAAAGAAGGAAGAAAAGGTAAACAATCCCCTGTAGCTCAATCAGGCAGAGCGCCAAACTGTTAATTTGGATGTTACTGGTTCGATTCCAGTCGGGGGAGTTGGCAATAATAGCATTATTGCCAAACCAGAACCCCTTCCGTGTGCTTAAAACCTCCCTCACAAGGGGAGGTTTTATTGTATAAATAATCCAGAAGAAATAGTCCTAGAAGGAACGGGTTAATTATGCCTCTTACAAGACTTGATAATCTTTACTCAAGTAAAACAGGTAAGTATCTATATGTATCGCCAGATGACTTTAACGCGACAGATGAGTTAGACAATAGAGGTAACTCCCCACTACGTCCGTTTAAGTCCATCCAGAGGGCGTTTCTAGAGGTATCAAGATACTCTTACCTACCTGGTAAGGATAACGATAGGTTTGACCAGTTCAGCATCATGCTGATGCCTGGTAACCACTACATTGATAACCGTCCTGGTCTTGTAGAGACGGCTAATCCTGAATCGAGATATTTTGATTCTGGTAATCTAATTGAAGCGAATAAACAGCTCATTGTTGATCGTTCTGCTGCAGAAATTTTCGTACAACACCCTGATTTCTTCCATCCTGGTGACAATCAAACCGATGATGGGTCACGATTTGCTGACGCATATCGTCTAGTACAGTTGAATCGCAAGGAGATTGTAGACAAATCAGCAGCACATCTTGCAGTTGAATTCCCTGACTTCTTCTATCCTGGTGGTAATGGTACAACAGAAGCTGAATATAGATTTAAAGATGGATATCGCCTAATCCAACAGAACAAGAGAGAAATTGTTGATAGGGCAGCAGCAGAAATTGCTGTAGCACACCCTGATTTCTTCTTCCCTGGCGACCCTGCAGACGATCCTGTATACAGATTTAAGGATGCATATCGTCTAATCCAGCAGAACAGAACTGAAATTATTGATAGTGCTTGGACTGCAATGCAGGCTGGTGCTAATGCCGCTGATCCTGCTGATGAGGTAAAGTGTAAGCGTGACATCGGTCTTCTAATTGATTACGTTGGTATTGACCTTGTAAAAGGTGGTAACGAGTATACCCGTAAGTTCACCCTGAAGTATTTCCAAGGTGGTGTATTCTCTTACATCATTAGTGAAGTGCTGTCTACAAATGACGCATATAATGCTGCTAGGGATCTGATGATCCAAGCAATGAAGAATCAGTTGACAATCACTGATGCTACTATTACGATTGATCCCAATTCATGTGCTAACGTAGAGTCTGCAATCAATGTCTTGGTACAGATTGTTACTGATGCATTTACTGCTGCTGATACAGCAGGAATTCCTGCAGAAACACTAGGATCTGATCTAACAAATGAAGCAAAATGTAAGCGAGATCTGGGTATATTTGTTGACTATCTTGGGCTTGATCTGGTTAGTGGTGGTAACGAGTACACTCGCCGTTTTACTGGTACGTATTTTGATAACACTGGATCCCCAATTGCTAACGGTCTACTAGGAGAAGAAGCACAATCTATCACTGCTTTCAACAAAGCTCGTGATTTGATGCAATCTGCAGTCAACAACATCTTGTTGGTTCAGGATGCTACTATCACTGTAGATGGTGGTGGTTGTGCTAACGTACAGTCTGCAATCGCTACACTAACGCAGATTTTTACTACTGTCATTAACGATGGCAATCTATCACAACTTCCTGTTGAAAACCTAGGAAACTTCGCTAGTGCAAATGAAGTTGAGTGTAAGCGTGACCTTGGTGAGTACATCGACGCTATCTCTCTTGACGTTGCACTTGCAGGTGGTAACAGATACACTCGTAAGTATCTGAAGACATACTTCAATGAAGCAGGCAATGCGTTCATTAGTGGTTCTCTAGAAAATGAGCAAACAGAGTCTATCGTTGCGTTTAATAAAGCACGAGATCTGATGATTGATGCGTTCAGAAATGAACTATTCTCAAAAGATTCGACCATCACTGCTGATCCTAACGGTACTCCTCTATGTGCTGATGTTGCTAGCATGGTTGGCACCCTTGCCGCTATTGTAGAGACTGTCCTAACTGATGGTAACCTAACTCAACTTCCTGCTGAAGTTGTTACTGATCACGAGACACCTGGCGAGACCAAGTGTAAGCGTGACATCGGTTTTATTGTTGAGGGTGTTCTTGCTGACATCAGAAACGGTGGCAACAGCAACACTATCTCTGTAGCAAAGAGTTACTTTGACAGAGAAGGATCTCCTCTAGCAAATGGTATTGTTGGTGAAGAGGTAGAAAGCATCACCGCTTATAATAAAGCGCGTGACATGATGAAGCTGGCAGTCACTAACTCCTTGTATGACAAGGATCTGACTATCTCCCCTGGACCTGCTATTGCAGGTGCTAACACCCCTGACATCGAGTATGACGAGTCTGGTAACCCTGGTGCATGTATTGACGTTCAGACAAACATTCAAACCCTGGTAACAATCCTTACCGATGTTATTAGTGCTGGTAGCTTGAGTGTATTGAGTTCAGTACAAGTTACTGGTGTTGTACCTATCTTCGACTACAACAGAGCACTTCAGGAATGGCAAGATGACAGCATCATTGACCTAGGTAACCCTGATAACGTATTCTACAAGTTCAACTCTACCGAGGGCGGTTGTATCGTTCCTAGAGGTTGTTCTTTGATCGGTTATGACCTCCGTCGCACCATCATCAGACCTCTATATGTACCTGATCCCGTTGATGGTGATCAAGAAAGAACTGGTATCTTTAAACTGACTGGTGGTTGTTACTTGTGGCAGTTCACTATCAAGGATGGTGACCTCTCCGAGAACTCTCCACTATATGATCAGGCAGACAAAGTAGGTAAGGTATACTACAAGAAGAACTCTACGGATCTAAAGATTCCCGAGTATTCTCACCACAAGATCTGCATCATGACCTATGCAGGTAATGATGAACTAGATCGCTACTATGAGAAAGTTGGTAGAGCATTTGCACAGTTCCAGCCTACAATTGATGATGGCGAACTAGAAGCACTGGTACAAGAGACTAGAATTGTTGGTCCTCTATCTGATACCAGAACTGTTGAGCAGATTCAAGTTGTTGATATTCCTGGCACGTCACAGTCTAGATTGACTGTTACCACCAAGATTGAGCACGGTTACTTCAAAGGTCAGTATATCGCTGTTATCAACAGTGGTCTATCTGATGAAGTCAACGGTACATTCAAGGTTGATGCCATTGATGATAACAATCCAAAGGTATTCACCTACATCATTCCTATCACAGCTGCTGGTCTAGGACTGGTTTCTGGTACAACTTACAGCACTGCTAACGGTCTTGGCACTAGTGCAGTGATTCAAGCGGAAATTGACTCTGTTGAGTCTGCATCTCCGTATGTTTTCAACTGCTCGATTCGTTCTACCTGGGGTCAGTGCGGCATGTGGGCGGATGGATCCAAGGCAACTGGATTCAAGTCGATGGTTGTTGCACAGTACACGGGTGTTTCGCTCCAGAAAGATGACAGAGCGTTCATTCGTTACGACAGATTTACTAACACATGGAATCAAGCATCACTAACTGATGCATTTGCTACCATTCCTTATCACACCAAAGGTGATGCATATTGGAAGGATGAGTGGAGAAACTTCCACATTCGTGCTTCAGATGACTCCTTCATTCAGTGCGTCTCGGTCTTCGCTGTTGGTTTCCACGATCACTTCCTAATGGAAAGTGGTGGTGACATGTCTATCACCAACTCGAACTCTAACTTCGGTAATACTTCACTCCACTCTATTGGTTTCAAAGGATTTGCTTTCAACCAGGATAAAGGTGGTTACATTGATGCTATCATTCCTCCCAAGGTTGTTAATACTAATGTAGAAGCAATCAAGAAGAATGCTTATTACACTCTTGATATCGAAGCATCAAATGATGTTTCTAATAACACTAAACTATATCTTGCTGGTGATACTAATAAGGATCCAGCTTCACGTCCTGCAGCATCTATTGATGGATATAGAATTGGTGCAAAGCAAGATGACAGACTATATGTCAAATTGCCTTCTGGTGGTGTAGGTGGTAAGCAGACTTATCATGGTACACTAGAACCATCTGGTATCAAATCAGTTACGGCATCTCTGGATACTCTAACACCTGCTAACTTGAACGTATTGTTCGATCTAGATGGTGATGGAAATGATGACTTTAACAAGGCATATGATGCTGCTAATCTCATCGAGAAGAACAGATCATATCTAGCAGAAGAAACTTATGGATACATCACTGCTCAATATCCAGCACTTCTGACTAACACATCTCTAACTATCACCAAGTGTGAAAGAGATATTGGATTTATTGTTGATGCTGTTGTCAAGGATCTTCGTGTTGGCGGTAACATCAACACTGTATATGCTTCCGAGTCTTACATTTCTAGTGGCAACGTATCCTATGTTGATACTGAACTAACTGAAACTCTTATTGCATATGACTACCTGAAGAGATTGATCTTCGGTGTAATTCGTAACGGTACACTCCTAATCAAGAATTGCACAACTTCTACATCTAGTCCTAATATTGTTGTTGGTGATACTTCTGGACTCACAACTGGCATGCAGGTCAGTGAGTACAGCGAGAATGATTTTGTTAATGGTTTCTTGACTCAAGGTTCTTCACGTCTTGGCACTAACTTGCTCGGAAGTGGACCACTTGTTATTACCCAGATTATCAATGCAACTACTATTGAAGTGGCTGATCCTGCAACTGGACAGGTTTATCAACCACAACTAGATAGCAGCACTGCTTGGTTGTATTTTGAGAATGTCAACCAATACTCTTCATCTCCTCGTATTGTAGATCTTACAATCACTCAAGATGATACGTATCCCGAGTGTACTAACATTGTTTCTGCCATCGAAGGATACTTTGATGTTGTCAATTTGGTACTAAATGGTAATGGTAATCAGGTAACTAGAGTTGAAGCTATTATTGAGTCTTCGTCTCTAATTGGTAGAGCAACTGTATTTGTAATTGATACTGGTAATGGAGATACTGATCCTCATGGATTCCAAACAGGAACACCTGTAAGACTTATTCCAAGAGCTACTAATCCTGCTGTTGACAAGCGTCTTGTTAGATTGCCTCGTGGATTCGAGACTAATAGACCTTACTATGTAATTGCTCCTGGTAGAGATACATATCCAAACTCGTTTAATAATACTTCGGAGTTTGATAATACTGCAGGCACCAAACTTATGCTTGCTGCTACTAAAGAAAATGCAGCTGCTGGTATCTATATCTACTCTTCTGAAACAGAGAGTATGAGTCCTGATGTTGAACTATTGGTTCAGCAACAGATTCTTGATGAGAATTATGATTTGCACAGATATGTTTGTAATGTCTCTGGTATTTACATTGAAACGGATATTCCGCACACATTCGACGTACCTGTACCAAATGTCCCAGCACAAACCATCTTCTTCTCTACATCTGGTGATGCAAGTTCTCAACTACCGACTATTTCGGGTGCTGGTGACGTGGCAACAGATGTGTATTACTTCCCACGTTTTATCTCCAAGACGAAGTTTAGCGTTCATACCACCCAAGCAGATGCTCAAGCTGGTACAAACGCTGTCATATTTACTGCAAACAGCGGAAGCGATTTTATTGTCTATGGCAACAAAAAGACTTCCCCCCTCAAGTACGACCCAGTTGACTTCCAAAGATGGTATCTAAATGTTAAAGATGAGTCTTCAGGTGGTACTGATCCTAATGCTATTCTGACCAGATTCCATGCTACTGACTTTGTAGATGGCACTGGTAATCTATTCACTCCAGATACTTACTATGAAAGAATTGAGGATGACAGATCTGCTCTTGATAGAGTCTATCGCTTGCGTTATGTTCTTCCACAGTATCTACAGACAGTTCGTGAACCACTTAATGGTTATGTCATTAAGTCAAGAACTGATGATAGGAGACGCCTGAAGGCACAGAAGTTCTATCTAGAACCCTTCAGTAACGGCGCACCAGCGGTTGCACAGTTCTTTAACCCTGCGAGACCTACCGAGCAATTGGGACTGTCTCTGGCGGATCTGGACGCTGCTAGCGTTGATATTACTGGTGGATTCTATGATCCATACGAAAATCCACTACAAATTGAGTTTGAATCCAAGATTGCAACAACAATTCAGTGTGCTAAAACTATTTCTGTTGACCCTCAAGGAACAGGAACTCTAGTAGACCGACTTGAGCTGACTGTATTTGATCATACAATTATCAACCAGCAACTGAAGAATGAAATCTTCACTGTTATTGAGATTGGACCTCCACAGGGTGCAGGCATCCAAACCAGCATTTACAATAGTAACTCTGACAACTATGTCAGTTGGACTGGTTACTGCTCTGGATCTGGTTATGTTCATGCATACTATCAAGCCGATGGGACAGCATTTGTTATTCTGAAGAACATCACTGGCAAGATTGATTATGATGTCTACAGTCCTACTAACTTTGTTCAGAACAACGGAACGTTCTTCAATCTAACTGGACAACCTGATGCATATCCCACTTCTCGTTCTAGATCTGACAGAAAAAATTTCCTGTATAGAATTGAGGGTGCTAACGTTTATACCGCAGTTCCTGGTGATAAGATTACTACACCTGGCGGTGACACATACACTGTTTCTCAACTCGATGATGTTCCTGATATTGATGACACCTTCTATATCTTCAATATTGAGACTATCCAAGAGCAGATTCCTCTTCAGCAAGATGGTATCTACTATCTGACTTGTGTTCGTGGTAACATCTCTCCATATCCTCTAGGTGCTGGTGTTGGTGAAAACTTCCACTACTATAAATTCTCTCAACCTATCTCTAATCTGTATCCTCTGGATTATAAGAATGATCCACTGTGGTTCCAGGTCAGCCTTACCACTGGAGCTAGAGATCTAACTATTCTTGATCCCCCAGCATCAGCAGCTGCTGCAGATAACTATGTTCATGGTCTTGTTACTCTTAACGACTACAAGTTCAGTGAAACAAAAGAAGCAGTTGTTGACCTGACTAGAACTTCACCTTTTGCTGCGTATGAGTTTACTAATACCACAAGCAACCTGAATAGTATAATTCTAGACAATAGAATTCAAGCACAGGAAGGTAATGCATCCGTAGGTTCCGAGAACAGACAGATTCCTATCTCTGGTGACTCTGTATATCCTCTAGAGAGAAAATTCTATGCAGAATTGCGTCGTCCTTCGATTGCAAGATCTGGTAACCACACGTTTGAGTATCTTGGATTCGGTCCTGGTAACTACTCAACTGGTTTCCCACTTCGTCAGGAAGTTGTTCTATCTGATAAGCAAGACTTCTATGCACAAGCAAAACGTGAAGACGGCGGTATTGTCTTCTACACGGGTCTAAACTCTAACGGTGACCTCTATATTGGTAATCGTAAGATCAACGCTATTACAGGCGAAGAGACGTTCCTTGAGCAGGCAGTTCTTGAGGACAGTGGTGATGACGATGAAGGAATCGGCGCACTAGTTACTACTTTCGACACAGCAGTTACTTTCAATGATAAGGTAACCATCGAAGGTGATACGTTCCTCAACAATCCTGTTACGATTAACGTCGATCCTCTAGAAGGCGATGCACTTCGTATTCTATCTCTGGTTGACACTGGTGATGATCCTACACAAGACAGATCTTCCTTCAGAGATACAAGAGATGGTGACATTATTCTCACCAAGAACCAGATTGAAGCTGCGGTTTACAAGTTCAACCCACGCGGTAATGTAAATGATCCTGGTCAAGTTTACACCTGGAGAACACATTACACTGGTGGTCTTCCTTCTAATGCTTCTCCTGATAACACTGGTCTTCTATCTGCTGGTCAAGGTGGAACTGCTTTCTATACTCTACAGAGTATTACTTATGGATCTTCTATCCTACCTGCAGCTGGTGATGTTCTGTACAAGGGTCTAGAAGTTGGTAGTAGCGGTTCAATGGGTTGGGTTTACTCCAACTTCTTCACCGAACTAGGTGATCTACAGATCTTCTCTATTACCTCTAACAACACCGCAGAACTTACAATCACATGGGCTGCTGGTCTAGACAACAACGGTCTAGGAATTAGAGTTGGTGAAAATCTACGTATCTCTAACTTCAGTAACTCGTTCTTGAATGGTACATGGGCAGTTCTTGCTGGTGGATTCTCTGGAACAGGTAACACTTGTACAATCAGAATCTTCAATGAGATTGCACAGAACACCTATGCATGGGCAGATGAAGGTCCTGGTGCGAAGATGGAAATCTCCAAGTCCAGATGGAAGGAGACTGGTATCATTGGTGCTGAAGCACTTCGCACAAGAACTGAAGTACCTGGTGATTATAGACTGGGTATCAACACCATCGGCAGAATGGCGAAGGAAGGTGTACTCACAGCTTCTGTAAGTGCTGAAACAGATCCAAGATCTAACTTGGATGTTGTTGGTAACGCATTCATCAGCGGTAAGAATTTAGTATCCTATGATGCTGTTGGTGCAGTAACTGCAAACAACTACCTAGCAGAACCTTCTGTTGGTAAGACATACTTTGCACTCACTAATGCATTCTTGGTTGGTGGTGACAGTTCTGATCCTGATGACTTTGCTACTCTTCGTGTTGCAACTTCTGATCTAGCAGTTGCTGATCAATCTTCAACATATAGAGTGGGTGGTCGCGTTGGTATTAACACCAGCATTGGACTGGATGCATCTACTGAACTTGATAAGAACTTCGTTGTAATCGGTGATTCCAGATTTACTGGAAATGTACAGATTCAGGATGACTTGAGTGTAGATGGTGGAGACATTAACTCTACTTCAGAAACATTCAGGTTCCTAACTGATAACGTTGACTTCCTGATTGCTGCAAGTGATACCGAATCGTTTAACATCGGTAACAACACCACAAGTGATCAACTCATCAACATTGGTAACAATGTTTCTGATGCTTCTTCTCACACATTGAGAGTTGGTGCTAACGCTGGTGTCACTACATTTGAAGTTCATAAGCGTTCTACTAACGCATTTGTTGATATCGCATCAGTAGAGGATGTAGTAGGTTCTGCATGTTCGATCAAGATTGGTGGTGCTGCTCCTAACCTGAACTCCCAAACCTTAATTGGTACGTATCAGACTAAATTGAATGGTACTCTGGAAGTTGGTGCTTTCGCTGGTACATCTACCACTAGAATCTTCACCACTGCAGCTACACTGAATATTGGTGACGGACAGAACACTACAAAAGTTACTATTGGTGCTAACTCTTCTACGGTAGACATCGCAGCACTTGGTGGTCGCACCACGATTAGAAACTCGCTACTCGTTCAGGGTAGCACCACATCCAACTCCACCATTAAATTGTCTGGTGGTCTGAATGCTGGTATCATTGCAATTGATAGAGCAAGATTCGGCACCTCTCCATCAGAGCACATCGTTGGATCTCTCGACAATCCTAACATCACGTTCCTCAAGTATATCCAGCTTGGTAGACAAATTGATACCGCTGGTGTTGGACCTTGGGGTGGTGATCAGTACCTCCTATCTGGTGGTCAGATTGCTGCAATTGACAACATTACTCCAGAATCGAGTGCAACATGGGTTGCTAACGAGACCTATTCGTTCATCACACCTACTGGTGGTACAGGTAGCGGTGCTCTGTTTACTGTTCAGGTTCTATCTAACGGTACAGCAGACATCAGTCTAGTATCTCCTGGTTCTGGTTACTCTGACAACGATCTACTGACTATTGAAGCATCGAAACTGGGTAACTCTGGTGGTGCTGATCTATCGTTCAGAGTTAATGGAACTAATGATTCTGGTAACGTATACTTACTACCTATCACTAAACCATCTGTCAATGATTTCCAGATTGGTGATCTACTGTTTATCGAGAGAGCAGTAGAAGTAACTGGACAGGATACAAACATCTCTCCTGTTGGTGAGGAATACAGTGAACTTCTTGAGGTTGCTGGTCTTACCAATATCACTGACCCTGCTGATCCTCTTGGTTTCAGAATCTTGGTTACTCGTGCTAAAGATGGCACGACTGCAAGACAGGATCACCCAGATAATGTAATCATCTCCAAGTTTGATAAGCAACTCAATGCTTCGTTTATCACTGGATTTGACTTTGATAACAATGGAACTCTAGATCCTACATCTAGTGTCACGATTAACGATACTGCCGTCCTAACAATCGTTGCTGATGGTACTGATATCGTTACTATCAATTGGAATAACGAGACTAACACTAGTGTTGGTGCTGATTACGGTGAGTTTATTACAATCGCTGGATCGAACATTGTTGGTCTGAATGGTACGTGGCCAATTCAAGGTGGTATCAGTGGTCCTGCATCTAGTCTAGAGATCAAGACAAGTCAGTATGTTTCAACAGGAACTTACGTATGGTCTGATCAAGCTGCAGCAGCTGAAGTTAAGATTAATAGTGGTGCTGGTCTACTAGCAGATTCTGCATCTGTTAGAATCGGCGTTGCAGAATTTGGTGGTGTTCTAACTACCAGCGATTACCTGCTCCTATCTGATTCTGAAATCGTTAAGGTTGATGCTTTGGTATCCACTGACATTCAGTCTCTGGTTGTCACTGACGGTGGTGATCCTGAAGTCGAAGTATTTAAGGTTGAGTCTACAACTGGTAATACCTTCGTTGGTAACACACTATCAGTTGGACAAGGATTTAATAAGTTCGTTGTTGATGGTGGAACTGGCGATACCGTAACTCAAGGAAAACTAACCACTAACAATGATCTAACCGTAAGAGGATCTGTTGTAGAACTTACCCAGTTCTTCACCTTAACCAACGGTGGTTCATCTGGTACTGCTGAAAGAAACACACTTCGTGTTGATACTGCAACTGGTGATCTAGAAATCTATGGTGGTGACTTCAATATCTTCGGACCTGATGGCACTACACCACGTCTACAGTTCAACAATTCTTCAGGTGACTTTACTACCTTCGGTTCATTCTCTGCTTTGGGAACTGGAACATCTGTATTTGGTGGTAGTATCCTGGCTGCTGGTGATCTTACTGTTAACGGTGGTGATCTAACGGTCAACTCTGGTGGCAATGAAGTCTTCGGTGTTGATGAAGATGGCGCTGTTACTGTCGCTGGTATCTCCAATTACTTCTCACAAACTGGTGGTCGTAAGTGGGTCTATAGCGATTCGTTTGATGTTGATGCAGAAGCAAATACAAACTACTTCCTCAATATCTCTCAAAATACGGTCGTTAAATTGCCTTCAGGAGCTTTGATTGGTGACATGATTAGAATCGTCGATATCGGCGGTCTACTTACTTACAACCTCTCGCTGGTTGTAAGAGCACCGTCTACGATTAAAGTTCAAAATGCATCTGATAATACAGGCACTACTCTACTAACGGGTAATACTGCTGACCTAAATGGTTATGATGGTGGAGAACTAGTTGTTCAAACACCTAACGCTGGATTCGCACTAGTATTTGCTGGTACAACTGATCCAGATGGTAATACCGCAGTTCCTATCGGAAAAGACGGATGGTTCTTAATCGAGGTTTGATTTAATGTTCTACCAGGAGTCAAAAACAGCAAGAGCGGCAGTGGTTGGCACCATTATGCCATGGACGGGGGGATTATCAAACATCCCCCCTGGATGGGTGCTATGTAGTGGTGGTGTTGTAGATGCTGCAGATTATCCATTGCTTACACAAGCAGTTGGTAATACATATGATGCTTTAGGTGGAGCTATTACAGGAAATTTTCCAAATTATACTGGAACAATTAAACTTCCTGATTTGAATGAAAAAGCTTTGATGGATATTGAAACTTCTTACTTTGCTCCCAGAGTATCTGGTGGCACTGGTAGGGATGCAGATATAGATCCCGATGCGCTTACTATTATGTCACCAATTATCGGTGACAATGAGGATAATGGTGTTACCACTATCTTTACAAATGTCACCATCGATGTTATCTTTAATATCAATGCAGATGACAGAACTGGATACCAAGGAAAAATTACAGGCAACACAAAAGAAGATGGAGAAGGTGTTGCTACAGTTTATACTGGTCCTAGAAAATTAGGAAGAAAGCACGTTAAGAGACATAATCACCCAGGAACATATCCAACGTTAGAAATTCAGAATCCACAACGTCCTGGAGAGGGTGTTGCTGGTTATGAAAATATTGCATACACTTTATATCACTCGCACGTTGATAATGAGGGTGGTGGACAGACTGGTGATACTTACTACTTTGGTTGGTCTGATGATTCCGCTGGTGATGGTTCGACAAGTAATGTTAATGCTGCACCTGGTCTAGCAGCTGGTAATGTAACTGGTAGTACAACTCCAGCAGGAGCAGAACTTGATTATATGTTTACTTGGCCAGCAGCTGGTGCTACGCAACCATCTGGATATAATGGAGGATCACAGGGTGTTGTTGTGGCACACGTTCAATCAGAGAATCCTCCCGTTAACCTAAAACCCCTGATCGTAACAGGATCCCCAATTTCGAGTCAATTTGCTGTAACTAATTTAAGACCTGAAGGACCATTTTTGGATGCTGGTAGAGCGGTTCCAGCTGCAGCTCGGGGTGGTAGTTTTAATATTCCTGGTGGTGTTAAGAACTACTATGATTCTTCAAATCAAACCGCATCACAAATTCGCAATACGATGATGAGTCATGCTGGAACATCATTTACTACCACTGATCCTGGTGGTGATTTCATTGAAGCACATGATCATGGTGAGTTTGATGTGGTATTTAACTCTAGTGGATTGAGACCTGCATCTAGTATTATCACTGACGTTAACTTACCTGGTACAGTGAATCTAGATAATACACAGAATGAGAGAGCATTGCAAATAGACATGAACATCTCACAACCAACACTTTCCTGTATATACATCATCAGAGCATACTAAAATGGCAAAGTCAATATCTACTAATTATGCTAGGCAGAAAGCGCATTGGGGTGGTGTTCCTGGAACTATTCAGATGCATACTGTTTATGGAATGGGATTCAATAATGATCCTAGTACAGCAGTATTCAAAGATAATATGCCTGGTGGATTTTTGAGATGTGATGGATCTATTTTAAATGCAAAAGATTATCTTCTACTGTCTAGAATTTTGGGTGTAGGAACTGAATGTAGATTTGCAAAAGAAAATGCAATTCTACGTGATCCAGATACTGACACAGGAGATCTTGGATCATTTCAGATACCTGACCTAGGATCTAAAGTTATCATCGGTGGTAGAGGATCTGGTGAGTATCGTGATACAACAATGGAGAACAAGCCTAACCAGAATAAGGTTGGTGTTGAAGTATCTCCACAGACACCTCTTGGCGAGAGACTATTTGTAAATTATGTCTCTAATACTGGTGATGGCATGAAACTTACTGCCCAATCATCTATTCCTTTTAGAGGTAATATCAAGTACACCATGGACTCTTATGTTTCGCCAGAGATTCTTTCTATTGAACAGTTTCAAGCACATCAACATGATGCTGACTCACATATTCTAAACACCACAGCGTCTCAATATCGTATTGATGGTGATGGATTGACTGGTGACTCTGATACAGCATTTAGTGCAAACGTAGAAGCAGAAAATATTTTGGATGAAACTCAACCAAACGTTCAAAGAGGTTCGGCTAGTCACGATCACAGAATTTCAAAACCTTTTACTTATGCTCAAAACTTCAGTTATTCATTCCCTGCTGCTAATATTCCACTAGATGATATGGAATCGTACATCGATGTTGACACAACTAATTTAGAAGTATTGAACCAGGTTGTAACTCCTTTCATTATGGTACATTACATTATCAAGTTCTGATATGGCTCAATACAACAGTCAATATACTTACAGTAGTAGCTTGAGGTTAAGAGCTGATGTAAAATACGTCCAGTATATTACTGTTGCAGGTGGTGGCGGTGGTGCTCGCCCTGGACCAGGTTATGGTAGAGTTCCTCAAAATGGTGGTGATACCAGACTCAACACAACAGGATTGTGGTCTCAAGGTGGTAGAGCTGGTGAACTAAATCGTGGTGGTTATGGTGGATATGGAAATTATGCCTATGGTAGAAGTGGTCAAATTAACAATTCTGGTGGTGAGTTTTTGCGTGCTGCGTCTGGTTATGGACCATATGGATTTGGTGGTGCAGGACAGTGGCGTGGTCCTCCAAACTCTGGTGGCGGCGGTGGCGGCGGTGCGTCACTAGCAACATATTATCGAGGATCAAATGGTGCTGTTGGTGGTCAAAACGTAGGTTGGACTATCGGACAGGGTGGAGTACAGGGTGGTACTGGTAATAGAAGAAGAGGTTATGTTGGTGGCATTTATATCAATCAAACCACTTATGATAGACCTGCTGCTAGTATAAGTGCTAATCCTTCTTCTATCATTTTAGGCAGCTCCACTACATTAACCTGGAGTACATCTGGTGACATTGATACTGTCAACATTAGTGGAATAGGTAATGTAGGTACGAGTGGATCTTTATCTATTAGTCCATCAGGATCAGGAAGCTGGACAGTTAATGCAATTAATCCAGCATATACGACACAAGATACAGTTACAGTTACTGTACTGATTCCACCAGTGGTTACTATGTCTTTTGACAATGACACTATTGTCTTGGGGGAGAGTGCTACTTTGACATGGACTACTACTGGTGATGCTGACACAATGTCTATTGATAATGGAATTGGTGTTACTAACCTAAATGGTTATCAAACAGTTACGCCAACACAAAGTATAGTTTATACAGGAACTGCTACTGGTCTTGGTGGGACAGGTAGTGATACTGCTGTGTTAACAGTATTGCCACCACCAACATTGAGTGTTTCTGGTCCAATTGTTGTTGACTATTTGGATGATATGCCTTTTAGCATAAGTGCTACAAATGTGCCTGGTGGTATTAGTTTTACTACTGCATATGTCAATACAAATGGTACTCAAGAGCAGGAAGCTTCAGTAACTATTCCAGGTAGTAATGGTGATCTTGTTGATCTTACAGATTATGCATATACTCCTGCATATGATAATTTTGGTCCAACATCAGTAACATTTTTGTTTACTGCCAATGGATACGGTGGGTTGGTTGCATATGAGCAAGTAGTTATTCCTGTCAATATCGACCAGACACCAGATGCGATTGATATCCCTTCAACCGAAGACAAATTAAGAGATGAAATTCCAGTCATCACTCCTAATGTAGAAGTTACTAGTGAACAAATTGTTGTTGATGATATAGATATTCCTGTAGAAATTAAATCAGACTATCCTATTCAAGTGGAAATCGAGAATGGTGATGTTTGGTATGATGTGAGACAAATCTGATGCCTACAATAAACATATCAACTGCAAGAAACGCTGGTGATAATAACTACCTGTATGGTATGCCTGGTGGAACTCTTGGACCTAATCCTACTAACAGATCTGTCTACGTAGGGTGGAATCAAACTTTTAACCTGTCTGCTAGTGGTAGTGGTCCTGGTTATGTTGCGATGAGGAGATTAAATTCCAGAACTTTGGGTCTAGATGACAGACAAGGAGCTGGATCTGATAATGACTACAATGATATGCTCGTATATGTTAGTGATGGGGAGTTCATCAATAACAGTCAGTATCGTAGTCCTATACCTGTGTATGGTTGTACAAATAGTTCTGCAATTAATTACAATCCATCTGCACAAGTGGATGATGGATCTTGTGTTATTGTAAACCCAACACTATATTTTACTTCTAGTAATAATCCACTTATCAGGGGTCAAAGCACTAATGTATCGTGGTCTACTTCTTATGGACAATACATGCAAAGTGCAACAGTAACTGGTATTGGTAATGTAAGCACTTCTGGTAGTAGTAATATACAACCCCAGAGTTCTGGCACATATACATTCACAGTAGCATGGAATGGGGGAAGTAGATCATCGAGCTTCTATCAGACTGTTTATATACCGCCACAAATTACAGCATATTTCCAAACAGATACTATTGTTCTTGGAGGAAATACTAGATTATACTGGTCAACTAGTGGTGATGCTAGCACTATGACTATCAGCCCTAGTATCGGGGCGACATTGTTGAATAGTAATAGCATAGTACAACCAACAGTGACAACCACATATACGCTTACTGCTAATGGCGTTGCTGGATCTACTAGTACACAACTTACTTTAACAGTAATTCAACCACCATCACTAGAAGTTAGTGGTCCAATTGTAGTACCATATGGTCAGGAAACTATTAATTTTTCTTACGAAGTAACAAATGCAAACAGTGTAGATGTAGAGGTTATACAGAGAGATTTAGATGGTAGTGATACTACATATAATTTCACTACTCCTACTGATGCATCTTTATATGAATATGCTCCAGTCTGGGGAAATCGTGGACCCATGGCAATTATTGTTACTATGACTGCCAATGGACAAGGAGGATTGATAAGGATTAGGCAAGTTACTGTTCCTATTAACATTGACCAGACACCAGATGCTATCGATATTCCCTCAATTGAAGATAAGTTGAGAGATGAGCAGCCAGTTATCACCCCTAATATTGAGGTTACTAGTGAACAGATTGTTGTTGATGATATAGATATTCCTGTAGAAGTTAAATCTAATTTTCCTGTTCAGGTTGAGATCAATAATTCTAATGTCTGGTACAACATAAGAGAGTTATGACTGTAAGTTTTAGTAAATTTAGTCCTGGAACTATTTCTTGGACGGTCCCAGCATATGCTACTAATGTAACCTTTACAGTGGCTGCAGCAAGTGGTGGAGGATCTCAAGCACCAACATGGAATCATTCGCGTGGTGGTTTTGGTAGGGCAGGTAATTTTACTATTGCAACAAGACCTTATTCATATACTTTAACTTTCTATCTTGGTAGTCAAGGTGCTAAAGGATACGGACCAGCTAATCCTGGTGGATCTGGTGGTAGTTCTCCATTAGCAGGTGGCGGTAGGGGTCATCGTTCTGGTGGTGGCGGAGGCGGAGCTTCTGGCGTTTATGATAGTGGATTAGGAAGATACATCGCATGGTGCGGTGGTGGTGGCGGTGCTGGTAAACAGAACAACAATACTGGTGTTGGTGGATATTATTCTGCTGGTCGTGGTATTGGTGGTGGAGGTACTAGTAGTTCTCCGAGTTGGAGAACGGGTGGAACTGCCCCTGCTGGTCACCGTGGCGGTGGTGGCGGTGGATCAACTTCTGGCGGTGCTGGTGGCATGGGTGGTGCAACAACCAGTAATGGATATGCTGGCATTGGAGGCAACTCTGGATGGTATAATAATGGAGATATTGGTTGGATTACTAATAGTGGATACGGTAATAATGGTAATGGATATGGTGTGCTATCATATACAAATCCACCACCAACGATTAGTGTATTTACGATCAGTCCTTCTACACTAATTCTTGGAAATTCTTTTCAGATGCAGTGGAATGTTACTGGTCAAGTTTCGAGTGTAAATATTACTCCAGCGCCTGGATCATCATCTACTTCTGGTAGTGGTACATTCACTCCCTCTCAAGATACAACTTATACATTAACTGCAAGTGGACCTGGTGGAACAGTAGCACAAAGTATTCCTGTTGATGTCAAAATACCACCAGAAATTATATTATCAGTAGATAAACCCCAGATTACAGTTGGAGATAGTGTTGAGTTATCGTGGGTAACTACTGGCGATGCTAATACTGTTAATATCAATCCTGGAGTTGGATCGACTAATCTTGTTTCAAGTATAACACTACAACCTACACAAACTACAACATATACGGCAGTTGCTAGTGGTCTTGGTGGAAGTGATACAGATCAGATTACTGTTGAGGTTGTATATCCTCCAGAAGCTTCTTTAAATGGTCCAATATCTGTTGATTATGGTAATGATATACTCTTAACATATAGCACCACAAATGCTACTGATCCACCACAGTTATTGAGAAAATATGTCAGTCAAGGTAATCCAGACCCAGATTGGACCTTGTATACAACTGTGCCAGCAGGAAATTCTAGTGAAGGAAGTATTTCATTCCAACCAGATTATGATGATTTTGGACCAGATGTTGTTTTGTTCCAGTTATATGTCATTGGACAGGCTGGATTGTATTCTACTGCACTTTTCAATGTAGCAATCAATATCGATAGAACACCAGATGCTATTGATATTCCTAGTTCTGAAGATAAACTACGTGATGAGCAACCAGTTATTACACCAGATGCAATAGTTACTAGTGAACAAATTGTTGTTGATGATATTGATGTGCCTGTTGAAATCAAGTCAGACAAACCTATTCAGGTTGAAATTGAAAATAGTGGAACATATGTAGACGTTAGGGAGATCTAGACATGGCAGGAAGATCTGGAAATCTACATAGATTTGATTCGTTTTTTAACCCTAATAATCCTGGCGGGGATTCTTTCTATACCTCAAATCCTGGTGGAGAATCTTTGGGTGCATACTACCAGACTGGAACTAATGTATGGAACCTATTCATGGCCATGAGTTCTCATGGAATTAATGGTCAAGGTGTGGCATATGTCTACAGATTTTGGAGTCCTAGCATCAATGATCACCTATTCAAGACTTCACCTGGTACTCCTTCAAGCTATCGTCGTGAAGGTATTATTGGTGTAGCATTTACGAGCAATGGACCATATCGCCAACCAGTTTATAGATATTATAAAGGTTCTACTGGTGACCATAGATATGACACTAGTAGTAGTACACCTGGTGGATATGTACGCGAGGGTATTGCGTGGTATTCACCTCTTCTTGTCTATGGTTGTAAAGATCCTAATGCCACTAACTATAACGGATGGGCAAATCAACCCAGCACAGGATGTAACTATACAATATACGGGTGTACAGATCCATATGCCTCTAACTACAATCCAAGTGCCAATGTTAATTCTGGGTGTACATATCCTACTCCAAGTGTAAGTTTGAGTATTAGTCCTAGTTCTATTATTCGAGGACAAAGCGCCACAATATCATGGAGTGCATATAACTCTACCTCTCAAAATATAACTGGTCTCGGTAATGTTAGTGGCAGTGGAAGCCAATCAATAAGTCCCACCTCTACTACATCATATAGACTTACTGGAAATTATTATGGATATACAAATGCGTCTGTCAGTAGGACTCTCACTGTTTATCAACCTCCTAATATACAATTTAATGTAGATGACAGTGAGATTGTTAGTGGTGTAGCTACAACACTACGTTGGAATGTATCTGGTAGTGTAAATTCAGTCACTATTGATAATGGAGTTGGTTCTACTAATTTAAATTCTCTCCAAACTATTTCTCCAACAGTAACCACCACATATACTCTGTTTGCTTCTGGTCCTGGTGGAACTGGCAGTGCGACAGTCACAGTTGTTGTGGTTGATCCACCAGAAGTTGCGATTAATGGTCCTCTATCAGTAAATTATGGTGATAATGTAATTATTTCTCATGAGATGACAAGAGCAATAACAACTTATGAGTTGCAAATAATGGAAACTGATCTGGATAATAACATCACAACACCACCTGAAAGCCCTGTTAATCTTGGACCAGGACAATCTGCGAATAGTACATATACTCATTATGTTACGTATCATGATAGAGGACCACGTACTATTTCATATACTTTGTATGGAGTTGGACAGGCTGGTTTAACTGCTATCGATCAACTTATTGTGCCTATTAACATTGACCAGACACCTAATGCTATTGACATTCCATCATCAGAAGATAAACTACGTGATGAACTCCCAGTTATCACTCCTAATATTGAAGTTACTACCGAACAGATTGTTGTTGAGGATATAGATATTCCAGTAGTAATTAAAGCAAGTCAACCTATTCAGGTAGAAATTGAGAACAGCGGTACATATCTACCAGTGGAGGAAATGTAATGCCATATCGAATCGGACATTGGAATAATTACGGTGGATCATGTGTCACCAACTATAGTATATGGTTCCCTGGTGGTGGTGGTGATTTTAATGATACCTACCGCAATCAAATTACATATGCATATTATAGTTTGTTTGGTAGATATGGAGAACAGGGTGGTGTAGAAGCATACGTATATGCATGGGTATATGGTACTGGACGGCAGGTACATGGTAGTATCAGAAATATGGTCAAAGACGGTGGTAGATCCAGTGGTGAATATTGGCAAGTTCGGTCAAGGGGTAGGCATACTGGCATGGCTAATGGTAGTTGTCCGCCACCAATAATCAGGGGATGTACTAATCCAAACGCAGTAAACTATAATCCATCTGCACAACAAGATGATGGTACATGTTACTTTAATCCACCGTATGTAAACATATCTGTTAGTCCAACTTCGTTTATAAATCCAGGATCTGCAACTCTTTATTGGAGTACATCAAATACTTATTCTAGATCAATTAGTGGCATTGGAGGCGTTGGTACATCTGGTAGTCTTACGGTATCTCCTACTAGTACGACAACTTATACGTTAACAGGATATGGATACGGTGGTACTCGAAGTAATTCTGTTGTATTGTACGTATATCAGCCTCCTCAAATAACATTAACGCTTGACAATTCTACAATTGTTATTGGGGAAACCACTAGATTGAGATGGACTACTACTGGTGATGCCAGCACTATGATTATCAATCCTGGGATTGGATCAACCCTTTTAGTGAGTAATCAAATTATTTCTCCGACAATCACCACTACATATACTGCAACTGCATCTGGTTTGGGTGGAACTGATAGTCAACAAATTACTATCACTGTAATACAACCACCAGAAGTTGATCTTGCTGGTCCTCTATCAGTAAATTATGGTGATGATATTATATTATCTCATGAACAAGTAAGAGCAACTACAACATATGAATTGAGAATTAAAGAGTATGATCTTGATTCAAATGAAACTGATAGAGTTGTAGATCTAGGTTTTGTTGCTAGTGGTACATATACAGATACTGTTGCGTATCATGATAGAGGACCATCTACTATCAGATATGAGTTATATGGTGAGGGAGCTGGTGGACTTCAATCTATCAAAGTAGTTACAGTTCCTATTAATATTGATCGAATACCAGATGCTATTGACATTCCATCATCAGAAGATAAGCTGCGTGATGAGCAACCAGTTATCACACCAGATGCAATAGTTACTAGTGAACAGATTGTTGTTGAGGATATAGACATCCCTGTAGAGATTAAATCCAACTATCCCATTCAAGTTGAAGTTGATGGTGGTACATTTATAGAAGTCAGAGAGATCTGATAAATACTAAAGAAATCGTGACCATCGCCTGCGGTAAATGACCTTTTCGTTCGGAACTACACCTGTATATGTAAGCGAAGGGCAAACTATTCGCCTGAAGTTTAAAGCGCCATCAGCTTGGGACACAACTCAAAGCGTAACGGTTCAGATTGGTGATCAGCAGACAATCTGGTATATCTCTACGATCCCAGAAGATTTTGCACCCGATCCATTTCCATTTACACCACTAGATGAAGTAACACCAGACATCATGTATGTCTATGGTGATGGTACTAGAGCACAAGAAGATATTATTGTAGTTTCTGGATTGACACCTGGATCATCAGCAAGTGTTTCACTAGTATCATCTTACATTGGAACTAATATTACTGATTATGCTGTTCGTATTCAGTTAGTACATCAGGGTGAAGCAGACTTTGGACCATGGGTTATTCCAGCCAGTAATGTCTTTGTACAAAATAATGATAGGCTTCAGTTAAGACTAAAGTCTAATGATACTGGTGGTCTTACAAGAGTTGCTGACTTAACTATTGGTGCTAGAACCGAGAGATGGACTATCACCTCGGCAGTACAACCACCTAACATTCCAGAACCATTCCCTGATTTTGATGAAATCACTGGTGCTCCAGTTGACACTGATGTTTATAGTGAGATCTTAAGAGTTACTGGTCTAAATGATCAGGCAGTAATCAATACTGATAATGGTGCGCTAATTGGTGTCTCATCTAGTAATGCTTTCGTTGTAAACGATGATGGATATGATGTTCTAGACAATACAACATTTGTTGCTGCTAGTACCAATCCAACCATTCAGAATGGTGAGTATATACAGTTAGTATTAAGAACACCAGCAACATCAACTACCACCACTACAAATCTTTTGAGTATTGGTGATGGCATTACTGGATCTGCATGGGGTGTTACTACTGGTAGTTTCCCATCTACTACGCCTGGAACATTTGTATTCAATGATGCACTTGATGCACTTGAGGACACTTTGATTGCATCTGATGTAAAACCAACTAGTGGTATCGTTGGACTAGGTAATGGTGTAACTGTACCTGTAACACTAGTGGCTACAGATGGTACAGAACCAAGAGTTAAAATCTACTATGATAATGGTGCTGAAAGTTCCATTGGAATTTTTCCTACAGATGTGAGTAATGGTGACAGAATTCAAATTTATAATAAATCCAACGCTACATTTGGTGGTACAGTAGGCACTACAATTAAAGTTGGTACACTACAGATTCCTGAATGGTCTATTATTACAAACACTGGTCCTGATACTGACGCTGATTTCACACCACCAAATGATCTTACTAACAGGGCACCTAATAGACAATATGTTAGTTCTATTGTTGCTGTCACTGGTATCAATAGAGATATTACAATCAGTGGTACAAATGGTGTACTTATCTCTATCGACTTTGATCAACCAGTTGCAGGACCAAGAACATTTACACCTGCTAATAGTAGCTTCCAATTGTATCTAACCTCTGGTGGTCTTGCTCAACTTGTAAGCACTAGTGTTACTGTAGGTACTGGTGCTAATAATCAATTTACTTGGGGTGTAGGTACATATTCAGTAGCACCACCTGCACCAGAATTAAAAGGAACATGGTATAGTAGGAAGAACTCTTACACATATGAAGATACTAATGGTGATGTTCAATTACGAAATGCGAAAGATGATGGTCTTGCTATTGGTACAGTTCTTTCCGTTCTTAAGCAACCAAACGGATCTTATGGTACAATAGATGGTAATCTAGATTCTAGATATCCTGGTTTCATTGAGTGTGATGGTAGACAACTATCAAAAACTGAATACCTGGATTTGTTTGCCGTTATCAATACTCATTATGGAGAATGTGATGCTAATGGTGTTGCCACTACTGGAGCTGCAGCTACACACTTTAAAGTTCCTGACTATAGAAATAGGAAACTTACTGGAGTTGGTGTTGTTGATGGTAATAGATCATCGTCTGCTTTCCTTCCAACAAATAACATCAACGAACCAGGTAACATTGGTGGGTGGTGGTATGTTGATAAGGTAGATGTTGCTGGTGATAATCCTTACGAGCAAATACTACAAGGTGGTTCACAAGCTGAAGGTAAGGTTCAAACATTCGCATTGTTTCAGAATAAACCTTCTTCTGGTGCTGAATATATTACAAGAACAGTTGGTCAATATGTAAATAGAGGTGAAGGTGGTAGTCCTGACTATTGGACTGCATTCGGTGAATCTGTAGAGGAAGATATTCTAGTTACTGGTGGTAATGGTACTGGACTACGACTGCGAGTTAGAGCAGAAGCAGCTGATTACGATGGTTCGGGTAGTCCAGATGATACAAGAATTACAATTGTGTCAATACTAGATCCTGGTACTGGATATCAACCTGGAGATTTGATGGATATTGGATTCTCCAATGCTGCACCTGGTGGTGGCACTCCTGTATTTTCTCCTGGTATCAAAGTATTAACAGTAACAACAACACCAGTAATCAATTCTGATCAAGGCACCGAGAGTAATTTCTTTAACTTTGGTACAGTTAAGACACAATTCAATGCACCAATTCAGTCTGATGTTGAGTTTACTGTTAATGGTACAGTAACTGCACAGATTGGACAGTTGCAGGAGAAAATCATTGATGTTCCTACACATAGTCACCTATTTGTTACTGCGTTTACTGCTGAAGGATTTGGTGGTACAGGATTGATTCCATGGAGCACTCAAGTTCTTGCTAATAGTGGTCTTGGACAGGCTAATAAATCAACTGGTACTGGTGACGGTCCATATATTAACTTCATTGGAGGTGGCGGTATTGCAGAAGATGAAATTTATCGAGAGCAACCTGATGTATGGTATCCACTATATCTGTCAGAGTTGAAATCAAAAACTCAACCAGGTGGCAATGCTCTGTACTTCGATCAACTTTGGGATGATATTCTTCAGTCAAATGAAAGTAGAAGTTTCAAGGAGCGTATTGTTGAATGGGCAGGAACATTTGGAGATGCCCCTCTTGGAGAGGGAGATCCTCCAGGAACAGCTAGTTTGACACTAACTGCGAAAGTATTCTGGCCATCACCTTACAACGGTCTTAACCCTGATGATGTTATAGCAACCGCGCAAAATCATGAGAATTTACGTAGATATCCAGAAGGTGTATACGGACAGACTGGACCTGGAGCAACTGCTGTTTCTGCTGCTATTGATGTTACTGGAACAAGATTTAGAATTGAGGCATATACTCCACCAGCAATTCTAGAAGATAGTGACACTACAACTTCTTCACACAATCACTTGATGGGATTATCTCCTGTTTTAGATCCAACGCAAGATTATAGTTATGGTAACCAAAATGGTCCTGGTCTTTTCAAAACAGGATTAGGTGGTTTTGGTAGTACACTTAACGTCAGCTTTGACAATAATCAATTTGTTGGCAACACACCACCAGTTGGATATGTATTGAACACTGGTACGTTCACTCTCAATCAAAACATTAAGAAACCAATTCCTAGTGTCAAGATGCAACCCAACATACAGGTTCCTATCGTACAGGAGTTCCACAAAGTCAAATATATAATCAAAGCATTCTAATAATATTTCATAATTATGACCCAAACAGTCCCCTCTTACCGCCCCATTGAATTAATGCAAAATCCAAAAATCACCAAGAGTGATTTTACAGATTTTATTGGTGTGTGGGAAAACTTTGTACCAGCACCTCTCTGTCAACAAATTATCACATATGGCGATAAGATCTTTAATGGAGATCTTGCTAATACCATCAACGAAGAGGATGATACAGATCTAGGAGGTTCACTTTCAGAGAGTAAAATCATGGAAGGTTCTGAAATGTATGGGTCTGCATATAATAGACATGATAGCGCATTCATGCTAAACTATGCATCAGCAAAATATACTAGTAATATTAACCAGATGTTGAAAGCATGTGCTAATCACTATTGCAGTCACTTTTCTACATTAAAGAAGACTAGAATGTTTTCTTCTGATATTAAGATGCAGAGAACTCCTCCTGGTGGAGGATATCACTCATGGCACTATGAAAATGGTACAGTTGAATGTGCAGCTCGTGAATTGACATGGATGATATATCTAAATGATATTGAAGAAGGTGGTGAAACCGAGTTCATGTATCAGAAACGTAGAGTTAAACCTACAGTTGGTACAGTAGTTATTTTCCCTGCTGGTCTAACACACGTTCATAGGGGTGGTTTTCTTCTAGGTGATAAGGATAAATATATAGTAACAGGTTGGTATATCAAAACTCATGGCTGATAGCAACGAATTAGTAGATAATATTAACAGGGTGATAATGGAGATTGATTTACTCAACAATATCATTGTCGATTCTACTCACCTTTTGAACTTGCCTAATGGTACAAAAATCAGTCAGCCAATTAAAATCCTTCCTGATATCATGGAGAGATTTAAGAAAGAGGTTGTTGGTGATGTATTTCATACAGACACAGTTGATGAGCTAGAGCACGTTCTTTTCTATAGTGATAATACTGCACTTATTCAACGTAGAAAATTTAAATATGATTTTGCGACTGATCAATCAACCTCTATTCAATATATTTTCAACGGTGCTACTACAGAACAAATTGTAGAGTTGCGTGAAAGAGTAGTAAACCTTACTGCTGCCTCTCATGTGGTGAGAGAAAGACAGATCAGAGATAAGATTACTAAAATTTCTGAAGAGCAATTGTTTTATGATGCCACTATGAATAAGAGGCTAGTTGAAAGAACAGCAATGCTCAAAGGTTCTGACTGGCGTGTCCTCCCTGACATTGAAGATTCTTACGAAGGTGAGAAAGAGATGTGGAAGAAGTGGAGAAAGGCACTTCGTAACATGGATGCATTCACTAAAAAGTATGATGATCCTCTAGATCTCTTCAAGGCAATCAAGGGTATTAAATGGCCTATTGACCCAGCAATTTATAAAATTGCATATCCTGATAATGTAGATCCTGCTGGTAATGCAATTGAATACAATCTTGATATAGATGATGCGAGGTTATGGACAGAAAGAGATGTTGATGCATCTAAAGATTATGTCAATGATAGATTGACAACTATCATTGAATGGAGAGATAGATCTACTAACGCCAAGAGAGCGGTAGCACAAGGAGTACAAGATTTGATGAAGTTGATGCGAGTCGAAGACTTCGTTGAAAACGGTATCGATTATTCGACATTTTATAGTGAGGAAGATTTAGATGATATGGTTGCTGAATGATGTTCTGACTCCTGCAGAGTCAGGTAATCTACTTTCTGTATACACAGAGCATAGATTTCACTGTGGAAGTGATAGTAATCCCAGAGCAAATGTAAAGAAAAGTCTTGCACTTAATTATGATGACCAAGATTATAAAAGGTGTATAGAAACCCTCTATAAACCACTACAGAAAGCAACAAAAGATTATCTAATCAGGAGATCTGGACAACCATATTTTGTTTGGTATAAGACTGGTGGGTTTTATAATTGGCACTTGGATGCATTCCCTATCTCTGGTATTGCACCACACTTTAGTTACACTGTAGCTCTTAATGACCCTGATGAATATGAGGGTGGAGAGTTAGTTATTCGTGTTGGTAATACTGAATCATCATTTAAACCACCAAAAGGATCAGTTATTTTATATAATACTGGTCTTTGGCATAAAGTAAATGAAGTCACTAGTGGTGATAGAAAGGTGGCTATTGGTTGGGCAGAGAGTTACATTAAAGAATCTGCTATGAGACAGAATATTATTGATCTTAAGCTGGCAATCAATAATGTTGCTGATGACATTAGTCATGAACAACTAGAGAAACTTGAATCCGCAAGAATGAACATGATTAGAGAATTTGTAGATAGACCATGACATATATTACTAGCGACGTTTTACAATACGATAACTTCTTTGATCGAGACGATTGGGAAGAGATTAAGAATAAGACTGGATATGGATCGCGATGGACCTTTGGTCACACCTCATTAGGTAAAGATCATCCAGATTATAATAGTTGCACACCATTCTGGAAGCAGGATTTTGCTGAAGATGCTTTCTTTTATGATCACCTTCTAAATAAGATACAGAAGAAACTAAATACACGATTCAAACTACAACATGTGTATGCTAATGGGCATACTTACGGTCTAGATGGGTCAATTCATGTTGATGCAGAGACTGATAACGGAAGAACGCTATTGTTATATGTAAATCCTAAATGGCATCCAATGCTAGGTGGGGCAACTAACTTCTACATCAATGATGGTGAAGTACATAGTATTTTTCCAAGACCAAACAAAGCAGTATTGTTCCCTGGTAAGATACCACACTGTGCTGCACCGTGTACTAGAAACTTCAAAGGATTAAGAGTCACTGTCGCCTGGAAAATGTTTATCGATGATTAACCAAAACTATCAGATCTTCAATCTACAAGAGATTCTTGGACGCTATGCAATGACAGCTGGTGTTCCATTGGCGTTCATTAGAGTCACTGGATGGAACAATAGCACTAATGTTGATGCTATCAATACATCTATTGCTAGATATTCAAAAATGCTAGAGTCAGATCTTATTGCTGACATGAAAGATTCAGAGTATGTGGTGGTAGAGCTTGAGAAACTAGATCAGGGTGTTCTTGATTACTTTGATGACAACTTCCCTGATAGTCAAGCAGCTGTTGCTAATCCAGAGATGTATGTGTTTTATGCATTGTATAATGATCTAGGACAACTTATCGCATCAAACGAATGATCTTCTCCGACACTTACACAGTAAAAGAAGTCTACAGTGTATTGAGGCAAGAGCATCTATACACAAGTTCGATGATGCCGTGGTTGTATACATCGTTGAAAGATGTGAAGTATCAACCTGCAATAGCAGATAATGCTCGTAATAATATAAATGAAATCTTTGTATTTGATTATTTAATTAGCGGAGTGGCTCCTATTATTGAAAACGAGCGCAAGGAGTTTCGTGTTAATCATAATGGTAATGAGCACTTGTCTTATGAGAGTAGGGTAATCTTATCGTACAATGCACTGTATCAACAGCGTCAGTTACAACATCTAATCGATGAGACAAACACCTCACATTTGAGGGACGCATATGATAAGGCTACAGAAGTTCTTCATACACTTCATGCTAATCCAGACGCACGTATAAGTTTTGATAAAGGCGCTCAACTTGTTGGTTATTTGTATGATATCTCTGGTACTCCTACCGCAATAAAGGTGAAACAAGGTCAGGGTCTAGATTATAACATTACTGGTAACGAAGTAATGTCTAGACTTGTCGCGCATTGTAAAAGAAATCCTTTGTACCTAGATGGTGAGATGATCTTCCATGCTGATGGTAGAGAATCATTTAGATTAAACTGTCAATATCATACAGCATTTTGGAGAGAAAGAAAGAATAAAAAAGAGACCAGAAGTGTGATCACCAGTGAGATCAATCGTGAGAAGATTGAGTTGAGAGATGAACAGATTTCAAGAGAACATCTATATGGTCTGTCATCTGCAAAGGGTGATTTCTTGACAGAAGAACATGGAAAGTATATCAATAGCGTATTTCCTGACACTCGTCAAGTAGTATTTGACAATGGAGTAAGAAGAGGACTACAGAACTTTAGAGTTGACTTTGAGTTTGTATTTGAGAACAATGAATTGGTAGATATTCTATTGTTTAGGACAACACACAACGAGTTTAAAGAGATCGAGACCCTGATCCCTTGACAACCAGGGGCTGATGCTGTATGATTCATGGGTTGATCACCCCCTACATAATGCAAGGTTCATTGCCTGACCGTTCTGCGCTCAATATTCATGACGCTGCCTGCCTCGCTCCTTTCTTTCGTGCTCAAGCACCTCACGGTGACATTCCAACACGTCAGGAACTACGTGCGAGGGGTCTACAGTCAAAGAAGCGTGAGGACTCTCTCAAGGGCATCTGTGATGCTCTGAATCGTGTCTACCCTGATAGTGTTGACTACAGTGTAGTTGAAGATGCTCGCAAGCGCAAGCAAGCTGAAGCAAAAGCAGAAAAAGAGGCAGCATGTACGAAGAACTAAATTCATTTGAAGAAGCACTTAAACATTTCGGTACTAGAGTTGAATACACTATTGCCATGGAAATGTCACGACGCATCACTCCTGAAGATGCGTATCAAATGATCAAGGATGAACTCAAAGAAGTCAAAAAGTGCCGTAAACTATTCAACAAGGAGCAAGCATAATGTCATCACCACGCCAAAAAGATCCATCAGATCCACTTTATGATCCTAATGATAAGTGGAATGAGTACAAGGTAGATCTACATTGTAATGAAGAACACTCACCTGATGAGTGGGATCCAAAGACAGAAGGTAAGATTGCTGATCCACAATCAAGACACCAAGATAAGGTATTAGATAAGTTCTGTGATGATCACCCTGGTTCCCCTATGTGTAAGGTATTCGATGACTGACGAAGAACTTAAGCAACAAAGACGACGTGATGCATTCAATCTCTTTTATGAAAGTGTATTGAAGCCTGACAATAGACTACGGTCATGTGCTCACAATCAAGAGTGCTTCAATGAACTAATGGAGTGGCGAGCTGATATCATTTCATATCTAGATGACAGAAGGAATCGTGAATTCTAATCTATATACTTAAGTTTACATTTATTGCCATGACCAAACATGACATGTTAATCGACTCCATCAACATCAAACTGCACGAAGTGTTTAACATGGGCAGGACACTAGATGATAGTGACTGGGACGATGATGCAGCATCACAAATCTCTCAACATATTCTAGAACTAGTTGAAGACCATCAACAATCAAGGAAAACTAATTATGGAGTCCACAATGGACAGTATCAATGGCGAGCAAGTGACTGAAGTTGTTGTACCTGAAGGTGCAGAACTCATTGATGATGTATTCTATGTCTGGGAAACTAGGTATGGATTGTATTCTACAATGACAAAGCAAGGTCGTCAAATGATGACTGGTGGTACTAAAGATGGTGTCACTGTTATGACACGTTGGCATCTTAAATGTGAACAGGAGGGTACACTACATCTGTACACTAGAGCTGTCAATACTACCCAAGGTGTCAAGTTGTGATGGAACAGTTTAGTAATCACATAAGTGGTGAAACAGTAGAAATTGCTACTATACCCATCTTTGCAACACCATTGATAGTTACTAAATTTCCAAAGCATGAATCATATGAATGGAAATCATTTGACAAGGTAGTTAGAAAGCCAGATGTGTGGTTTACTCCTCTCAACACATCATTTCCTGATATTAAGGAGGATGATCCGTATCTCGATCATGAGACTGCGGAGAATGTTAAAAGAGATGTGTTAGAGCATTGCCAGAAAGTTCTTGCTTGCTATAATATGCCAGTTGACATACGATACAGTAACTTCTGGTATAATGCATACTATGAAGAGCATGGTCAAGAACCACACGATCATTTGTCACCTGATAACCTAAACCCATACTGGTCTGGCATATACTTTGCAAACAATTGTTGTGAAGGACAGTTGACATTCCAGAAAACAGATCTTTCTATGCGTACACAACAACTGTTCAAGCATAGTGATAGTAAGATCCGTGATTATTACGAAGAACTCTGGACATCATATATCCATGATGGACATATATTGTTGTTCCCACCACATCTGAAACATGCTGTAAAGGTAGGTAAGGAGAATCGTAATAAGATGAGGTTGACATTCAGCTTTAATCTTGCTATTAATAGGAGTGCGTACCTACCTGATGAATATTTTCGTAACGAGCCAGCATCCGACTGAATCAGCAGAGTGTCTACCTGACAAGCATATTGTCAAGATGCCGTTAGAAACATGTCAGATGCTATCTATTGTGTGCTCTAACAAGTGGGGACATAGTTATGGCACAATACCTAAAGCAGATGGTAATCCATATGCTACTGATAAAGGTGCATTCCGTAATCATCCTTGTACTAAATGGGCGAATGAAACTGTAGAGAACTCTAGATGGTTGCTTGCTCATGGTATAGCATTATGTGAAGAGTATTTCAATCGATATGGTAAATGCCATACTTGTTTCAAGACTCTCCTTGTTGCTGATGAGATCATTCCTTATGTGAAGTGGGATAATCATACTCCATTTGTTCGTGCAATGCCTGAAGAGTACAAGTTTGATGATAGTATAGATACATTGACGGCATATAAAATGTATATTGCTTCTAAACCATGGGTAGCTAGTAATTACCTACGACTACCAAATCGTAAACCTGACTGGATTTAATGAGATATATTGTTCCTGTTGATGATGAAGGTGTACTCACATTTCCTGATGAGCTCATGGATGCATTAGATTGGCATCCAGGTGACACACTATTATGGATAGATAACAAAGATGGATCATTCACACTAAAGAAAGAAAACTAATGGCACTATCAAAATCAGTTGAAGACTCACTGGATGAAGCAGAGTCTAACCTACGTAATGCATTAGCATTTGCTGCAAGACAAGAGAAACCTTTCGTTTGTAACGTTATTGCAGAGATGATCACTAAAATTGACTCAATGAAACAAATGGATAGTATCATGGATAAGCTAGATAACCGTAACTTTGGAGATAGCGGAACATGGGGACCAATCGCAGAGTAAATATTGAACTAGGATCAGATCTACAGGATGAATATGAGTATTGGTTAGAAGCGAAGCGATCATTATGCACAGAACGTAGTATCAATTCATTTCTCAATTTCATATCAGTATATGGCACACACAACAACCCAAAAGACCCTGACGAAACGTGAAGCATTATGGATATGCAGACGTATGATAAAGGTTTGGCATAAAGAATTGCGTGGAGATGCAGCAGGTAAGCAATTGTACTGGTCTTTTTTCCTTGACACACTACACAATTGTGGTAGAATATCTGATGAAGACCACGCAACTTGGCAATGTCCATTCAAGTAACACTGACCAAAGAAGAATTAAATATCATTTGGAGCGCACTGAATTACATGACACGCGGACAAGAGAGTATTGTCACGACAAAGTATGGTAGTGTCTCCAAGTTAGCGACTAAAGTTAACACCATCCTGTCTACAGGAAGACATGGAAAAGATCTAGACCTCTTGTGACACTACGCAAAGCTGCACACTACCCGTTGCTGTGCGCTCTCTACACTCTACAATATGCAAGTACACAACACAGGAGCACACCATGTGGGATGAGATCAACGATATGGAAGGCGAGATCTTCGACTTCGATGATGTAAGTGATGACATTCCATCCATCCTATCGCTCACTGATGAAGACATTGATCAGTTGATTAATGATCACGAAGCAAACACTGACGACAACAACTGATCATGCAAAAGTACGAACTCACCATTCAATCTAACAGTGGAAAATTTCTTCAACGACACATCGTTTCTCGACAAACTGCACAAACTGTCTGCGATTTCGTCAAATACAATGGATACCAAAACTACGCAGATGTCAAGTTCATCGTTGCAGAATGTTGTTCCTGATGCATTTGCACTCGCATTAGAAGCTCGTGCTGCACATTATGAAGTGACTGTAGATTATTATATCGAAGAGTTTCTTCTGTAGTATACATATCATTGAATAATGTACGACTATTCATCCATGACTGATATCGAACAATCCATGGTAGATGAGATGAAATCACTCATCAAAGATCATGCAGATACCATCAACGATCTATCTGCATACATCAAAGAACTCAAACAACAAATGTCCGACATGCATGATAGATTCTATGACTGCTGATGTTATTCATGACTTTGATTCACATCTAGACAGCGGTCATGTGTGGAAGGTTGAGATCGAACAAGAGTGGCAAGATGATCAAGCAGAACCACCTAATGGTGTGTATACTGTTGACACATATCTCATCGCACCCGATAGAGATCTAGCACAGTATATTGCTCACAAACTATATCCTGACACTGACTTCCTCTCAATTCAAGATCAACCATGCACAAGAGACAGCTATGTATCCAATAGGAACAGAGGTAGAGTATGACGGATACTATGGTGTTGTCACATTCAACTATGAAGATCAACAATGCACCATATGCATCAAAGTTGTACCTGATCACATTCCTAGATCAGTCTGTCTCGTAGTACACAAACAAAACTTTCACAAAATTCACCTTATCAATGGAAACCGACGTGATTCTTGACAACATGGAACAGTACAACTATGAAGGCGACTGGACTGATGATCCAGCGATTCGCGAGTCTATCTTGCGTGAGGCAGCCGAGCAGGTGCTGTGGGACAGTATTGAAACTGTACCCGAAGACCTGCTAGCAGACTACTAGGCTGTATCATAGGGCATGTCACCACCATCGACCTGGGAACTAATGTTCATTGATCAGAATCTAGAGCGTACAATCAAGTCCCTCCAGGAGGCGCTAGAACGTGCCGACGCAGCGACTAGGATGGATTCTCCCGTTGACGTGGATGGAATGCCCTTCGTGGACCCCATAGACGACTCTCCTGCCCCATCCTATTCATATGCTATGGGTTTACTTGCAGCACAGATAGACATTGCTCTATATGATCTGAAGAGTATTCGTACACAATTGAAGAACGCATGAAACTTGATAGTAAAGCAAGAATTGTAGGCAGTGTTGGAGTCATCACTGCCTATTTTATTGTCTTGCATGTAAATGTATTACTTGGTGTGATCATTCATTTTGTGGCTGATCTAATCAGTGTACCGTATTTCATTCGCACTAAAGCATGGGACGTGGTGATCATGTTGGCATTCCTCTTGTTCATCGGCATGTCCAAGCTGACCAGTATGTGAAGTGTCCACTATTGTGGCACAGCACTCCAAAACCATGTATATTAAGAGAGTCAAAGCAAGGCACCCATGGCAGTCACAGCAGTCAAGCACTCTCACTATCGCATCGAGATCGACACTGTAGACGCTCCACAGCACCCCATCGTGTATTTCCGCAAGTGTGGCAAGTGTACGACTCACAAGGGCATGGAGAGGCAGATGGAGCGTATTGTGAATGAGACTATTGAGCAGTGGCGTCAATACTCTCAACAGATCCGTCGCTACACTGTCTCCCGTGTGCCAGCAGAGGAAGTGCCCACCAACTGACCCACAGGGCACCAGATGCCCTATACTTAATTCATCAACCAAACACCCCACGTCATGCAACTCACAAACAACGTCTGCACTGTTGACTTCTTTCCCGAGGCATTCATCGCTGAAGGTGACAACGTAATCGTCAAGCGTTTTCAGAAGCGTGTCACATTCAACAATGGCACTAAATCTTACAGCACTGTGTCTATGTTGACAGCACAGAACGAGTGGGAGACACGTATTGCTAACGGTGCTACCGTCAATGGATACAACATGTCACAAATGCCTCGTTCAGAGTACACTCCAATGGCAGTAGGATGAGTAAAGGTAACGCTATCCAATATGGTCTAGCATTGATCATCACGGTGTTTGCAATGTCATCTTATTTGATGTTCCTTGCTCACCGTGATAGTCAGATGATGGACTACTACAACTCAACCATTCAAAAACAACGATGACAATGCGACTTGTACCTGTGCAACAGTGGGCAGCATATCTTCACTGGTTAAATGACTGTGAGTCAGGCTATGAGTTGTTGTTAGTGTTAGATGCTGTATGACATTACCAACTGATTTCCCACATCAACCACCAGAGGGTTATAGCTATGAAACTGAAGAGTTTAAAGCAAACATCACTAGCATTTGGATTAGGAATCACGCTCGGTATAGTTACACTGATAAGCCTATCCGCTCGATCTGGGGATTCTACAACACAAAGAAGCGGTGCTATGTTGCACCAGTTAATCACAAACGCCCAGGTAAAACTGTTGACGTTAACAGCACCACAGCATACAGTGCAATGCCATTACTCAAATCATATGTAAGCTCATGACTATAGAACAAATGAATATGGAGGACGATCCAAATACTTATCGTACTCCTGGACTCTTTGATGAACATAAGCAATCACCATTGGAGAGGTTAATCCTATCATTATTTGATAAGTTGAAGTGGGAGCTTGATGATGACATTGAGATTACAATTTCAGGTAGTCAGACATCAGGTATCGATCAACCTGAAGGATATAATAAGAAGTGGTCAACACCACTTGGTGAGGTAAAGTATAATCGCGATGCATTCATTGTGATTAAGAACCGTGATCGTGATCCATTCGTACCATCAGTCGCACCACAACCAATTGAAACCGATGACACTAACGTACAGCAAGGAACAACTGATTGATGCACTCGTACATGAGTGGGACTATCTTTGTCATGATGATTATGATCCTGATGATGACACACCAGAGGAGTATCGTCTCAAGTTAGAGTTACTTACCATTGAAGAATTGGTAGAGGAGACATCAACTGGTGAAGGTTACACACTGGATGAGTTTATGGACAATCATGGGTGACAGTTGAAGAACTGGTGAGAACGCTTGACAGTGACCCCATAGGGCTGTATATTAAGAGAGTCAAGGGAACACACCATGCAACACGAGTATTACGAGATCACTGCTGTCACTCCTGAAGAGGGTGAGGTATGCTACCAAACGATGGAAGAAGCACTGGCACGTAGTATCCACAATGATCTCTACACTCGTCAAATGAATAAGGACGGTACTCATAGTGTCACAGTCCGTATGGTCTGACGCTCTCCATCCATTATACTAAACACAACAGCGAGGCATTCATGACCACGACACCATTGAACAAAGAGTTTTCAGACTATTGTGCCCAGAAGGATGCACAGAACACAATTCAATTGAATATCACCAAGTATTGCTTTGAGTTATGTGATGCACTTGTATCTAATTTTATTAATGAATCAATGCGTCGTCATGAGTTCTTGATGCCATCATCTGATCGTCCAGAGTATCATCAAGCATGTATTGATGATCTAAAAGATGGTCGTTGTGGTTATAACTTCACAGTTGATACTGGACGTAAGTATCATAAGATCATGATGAATGCCAATGGTTCACGTAGTGTGCATGCATTTGTTGATCGTAAGACTGGTGATGTATATAAGCCAGCAAGTATCAAAGCACCTGCCAAGGGTGTAAGATTTAATCTGCTGATCATTTCACAACGCAATTGGATGTTAGAGCATGCTGATTGGAGTGGTGGTTATCTGTACCGCAAGGGTTGACAGTTCACTCAATACATAGTATACTACCTTCAGTTCAATCATGAGCACGATGGAATCCGAGATGTATGTCGTCGTCAATGGCGAGGCAATCATGTTAGAGAATGGTCAGGTATCAACTTATCTGGTTGATGTTGACGGCACAATTGACTGGGATAGTCATGATACTTTAGATTGGGAAGATATGCTTCCTGAAGAGTATCAAATGTATAAAGCAGCATATGATTTCTTGCTGACGTACAACAACACTTACATGTATACCAAATGAATCTCATCACTGAACATGTTCTAGAACTACTAGAACCCATCACTGAAGAACTGAAGGTCAAGCCACGGTTGAATATCTCTGACAGAGAATATCAATTGTTCTGGCGTTATCATGGTCATTATCCTGCCGAGTTTGCTGCAGCACTGATGAAAGCATTACCTGAAGGTTATACTTTCGTACAGTACGATCACCTCAAGAATGAACTCACTACCACTCATGAATAAGGCAACTCAAGAACGACTCTCCAGACAGATGGACACCATCATGGAGAATAGACTACGTAGATTCAAGTTTCTCATACGTAAAGATCGTATGGAAGATGCTTTCTCTCTTGCTGATGAATTCTATGAGTGGATGCATCCTGATCATGCTGATGATGATGACCTGATTGTATACTACAATGAAGAAGAACTCGAAGCCCTCTACTACAAAAAGAAAATCCAAAGCCTCTCCGAAGACTTTGAAGATTACGGATCGGCGGAAGAACATTACTGATTGGCCACCACATTCTAAACACTTCCCATATAGACTTGAATGGATCTATCATAATGATAAGATCATTGCTATGTTTGAGTGTGAACATCATCTAAACAAACACCTCATTAGATACAAACTCAACAAGAAGAACTCACGTATTGATATCTTCCCCGAGCATACTCACACATTCAATCCCAAGTATACTAAACCTAAACGTCAACTATTCTCCACCCTAGAGGACTTCTTCCAATGAAACTTAAGAAGACAACAAAACAATTTACTAATAGTAAAGGTGATAAGTGGGAATGGGAAGAGAATGAACAAACACGTAAGGCAATTCAACAACTAGAACAACATGCACCTGATTATGGTGTTGGTAAATGAACTATGATGGACCACTGTATGCACCATGGCACAAAGTATTACAAGGAAGACCATCTCTCATGACACTTGATCTTAAAGAATTACAATACCTTGAACAGATACTGATCAAGACTCTACCTGATAAACAATCAATGGTTATCTTACAGAAGGTACGAAACAAAATACATAAACTCTCCTCTTGAACTATAGACATAAAGCACCAACCAAATACTATGTTGTTGAGTATGATCACATATACTATGATCAACATCTATTGACTCGTGCTAAAGCAGTCTATTTTACTCTCGAAGCAGCACAAGAAGCATCACTTAAGATGATCAAGAGAGGACAACACATACATTCAGTACATGAAGAGAAGTTGTTAAATAAGCCTGAAATACTACACATACTCCGTGAAGGCACTCCGTAGTAGCCACCAGGGTTATCAACGACACAATTTGTTAGTTTCTTAACAACCTGTGGAAAAACCTGTGGAAAACTAAATGTATTAAAAAACATAGGTAACGTGCGGGGTTGTAGTTGGTTTAGCGCCCCAGCACTCGAAAGTCAACGAGGCTTGTGACAGCCTGCGAAGTGACCCCGAGAACTTGACAAATCCGAGGTTTTCTGTTATTATAGAAACATGGAAAAGTCAAAAAGTCAGTTTTTTGACTTTTTCAGAAAACTCAATTAATCAAAAAAATGGAATTTAAAGATTTTGAATCTTCTGCTATTTCTAGTTTAACAACTAATGAAGATAGTCTTACTATTGTATTCAAATCATCTGATAAAGAGTATAGTTACACTATAAATGATACAAAATGGGTAGAAAACCTTACAAATACTATCAATAACAAAGAAAGTATTGGTAAATTTGTATCAACTAGTCTAAAACACAAAAATATAGTTGAAAACAAGGATAATTCTAAATAATTACTCTATAATTGCTATTACTGACTAATAACAATGAAAAACAATCGTAAGTACAATCCAGATAGTAATCACAAAGAACTTCAGATTGAAGATGATTATGAACACTTTGGATATGATGTTAAGAATGCCAAGAGATTCAAAAGCAGAGCGAAACGATCTGCCAAGTTCAGAAACTACGATGAATTTGACTGAATTGTCAATAGGTAGTGGACACAAGTTGAACTGTCCACTATCACTTGCAATTTGATGTGGATCATGTAGTGTATACACAGTTGAAACATTTTCAAATGAGAGTCATCACTACTCCATCAACACGTAGGGGTTACATAGTGACCAAACATCGCACACAGGATGTAAATCAACGTACACTTGTGGATAACTATGGAGCTGCTATGATTGTTGCCCATAACATAAGTGAAATCGAGGGTTGCCGTGTGACGGTTGACAAGGTGGCACGGTAGGGGTTGCAATCTCCTCCCGTTCCTGTATTGTATAGAAGTCAACCAAACGACACCAAACATGCGTAAGATCGAAACCCAGATGAACGCTGCCATCACAGGCAACGCCAATTGGACCAAAGCAAACACATCGGTCACCACGTCCGATGGTGTGTCAGAGGTTCGCTTGCATGGTAACTTGATCGCTAAAGTTGGCGATGATTTTGTTACCATCTTCGATGGAGGTTGGCAGTCTAACACTACCAAATCACGTCTCAACGCTATCATCAATGAGTTCTGTAATGCCTTCACTGATGGTGTATTTCAAAAGGACTTTGCATGGTACGTTCGTGACAACAAAGTCACCCATGATTTCGTCAACGGTTACACATTCAGTGAGTTTGCATGAGTGAGAGGGGTATATCCCCTCTTTTTTATTGTCCCTACTATCTAACAACAATGGCATCACAGTTCTATTCACTCAAAGCACTCAAAGCAAGGGTTGAAAATCTCATTGAACAACAGGGCGAAGATGCACCAGCAGCTGGGTGGATTTACACCAGCGAAGATGTTGTGAAGTACGATGATAATGGTGATGAGGTGTATCAATCAGATGAAGTCTGCCAGGACGTGTTAATTAACCTGCAAGACTATGATCACATTCATTCAGCAATTGTGGACGCTATTGATGCAGAACTCGGTGAGGTTATGTAACACAAACTGATTCAGCCGCCCGTGGACGATCGACCTAGTGGCACACTGTCTCTCGCATTGCCTCTCACAGCCCCTATAATAAGGACATGAACGAAACGACCTACGAAATCGCTTGCCCGACCTTGGGTGAGTCAGAGACCACGACCGATCTCGATCGTGCCATGGACATTTGTTACAGCATGCATGAGGAGTCCGACTCCTATGCATACATCCGTGATTCATTCGGTGATATCGTCGGTGAGTATGGAGACGTGATGGAAGCAGTTGCACTGGGGTTAGTTTGATGAAACGCACTGGATTCTTTATGCATAGCGAGAACCCCTCGCCACTGATGC
>Ga0208792_1000079_pt1 | contig 40834 bp, 44 predicted proteins | sample 14_taG_FD_184087 | JGI IMG/M metagenome (GOLD analysis project Ga0208792, IMG submission 184087) | Marine viral communities from the Subarctic Pacific Ocean - 14_ETSP_OMZ_AT15311 metaG (SPAdes) (version 2) | ecosystem: Environmental > Aquatic > Marine > Oceanic | place: Pacific Ocean | collected...
AAGTCTGCTTAGTTTTAAATAAGACATAATGTTATATAATGTAATAGGAATAAACCTATTGAGTTAGTAAAAGTGGTGAAATGTGGTGAATGTGATGTAGTAGACGCATTCGTGTGTTGTTAAGATGTGGTGTCAATTAAAAAAAAGAAGGCTATGAAGCCTCCTCAATTCTAATAACTACTCCAGGAACAATCTTGTCAAAGATTGCTTCCTCTTCAGTATACCAAATCTCGCCTTTTAAGTCGACGATTTGCTTACTGTCCTTGTCGTAGGACTGACTGCTTGCAGTCCAGCCGTAACGACACGGTGTCCCGTGACGATTAACAGTTGCGTCACTCACTGACGCCAAAGTAATTTCTCTTACTTTCATAATACACAATTTATTTAAGTTATAGAGCGGGGCTATCCCAACTCCGAGACATAGTGTGGGTCTTTGCAAGAGTTGGATCACGCTCTCAAAAATTTTCCAGAAAAAATTTTTTTTGGTAGGTTTTAACCTAGTGATAAGCTATCTTTGCATTCTTAAAATTTAGAAGATATGTACAACGACACAAAATATAATGCAGAAGTAGAAGCTGCAAAAGAGAAAAAATGCCAATGCGGAAAGAACTTATTAACTTGTGAATGCAAGTCAAAAGACGAAGCTTTCTTTGATGCTTGGACTAAAAGTTTAGAGAAAATGGAGCAGCCAAAAGCTTGTTCTGTTAACAACCCAGATTGTGAAAACTGCGGAAGTTAGAAAAATTATGTATCTTTGCATAATTAGAAGCACACGTTACAGTGTATCACCCTTGAGGGCCGAGAGGTAAGTAGAGGGTCAGACGTTGGATTGTAGATCCTAAATAAGGATTAGAGTTTTCTCCAATAGCTTCGGAAAGAGAGGATATAGCCCCTAGGTTGGATACATGTCACATAAGTAGGTGTGGTGAATTAACACTGATTTTAGTATCCATGGGTCTCCGGTAGTGCCGGAAGAACTACTAGCATGGTAAAATTCCAATTGAAATAGGTGTCTCAAGGGGGAAACTATATCCATATATGAAGTTAATTAAACATAAAGGAGTATACATAGATCAAAGCAATGTAGATGGTTGGGGCGTTTTTACTTCACAAGATATTAGTGAAGGTGAAATAGTTGAAGAATGTCCAGTACCAGAAGCTTTGTTTCCTGTAGAATATAGGACTAAGTTTATGCATTTTCTACCTTTTCCCAACTTGAAAGATAGAATAGCACTGTGGCAACCTACTGGATTTGCACCACATCTTAATCATTCTCCTAAATACAATGTAGTATGGTCTATAGATCAGGACAAAATGATAGCTACATTTACTGCACACACAGATATAAAGGCAGGTCAAGAACTTTTTATTAATTATAATTTGGAAATGTAAAGTATTTTTTTATAACTTTGTAGCATTAACCAAATTATAGAAATAATGGCAAAGGAATTAACATTTCAACCCTTCGGAGCGTGGATCATTGTACCACGTCCAGATGCAAAAAAGACAGAATCAGGAATCATCCTTGATGACGCAACTGCAAAAGCATTACAAACAAACATAGTAGAAGTATTGGCGGTAGGCCCGCAAGTTACGCAAACTAAGGTAGGAGATACTATTATGGTAGACCCTAACACAGAGGCTATGCTTATTCATATAGAAGATAGGCCTTACTTGTTTGTAAATGAGTTTCAGGTATTAGGTAAATTCTAATGAAGATTCCAGGTACTGTAACCATAGATTTAAAAGACTACTTAGATTTGGTAGAATACAATCAAAACGTTAGTACGCTTAAAGACAATACGTCTAGAGCGGCTAAGGAGATGTCTGTATTTCTATCTTTTCTGTGTACCAGGTCTGATATAACTCAGTATGTAGAAGAATTTAATAGGCAAGCTACCACAGCTAAGATTGTTATAGATAATGGTAGAGCCACAATAGAATTTAAAGATGATACGAACAAAGTTTCAGACGGAGAGCTTTGATGAGCTCTTTGAATTGTATGATGAATTTGAAAGTAAACTAACTATGTGGTCAGAAAAAAATATTGATGCTACCTGGGATATACAAATCTTTATAGGAGATCATGAGTACACAATAATAGTAACAGTAAAAGACGATGCAGACGAAAAAACCAAATAAGAAAAGAATATATATAGATGGAGGACCAATGAAAGTTGATTACCGTGTATATGATTTATTAAAAGAACAGACTCTTAAGATACAGCAGTATGAAGCAATTCTTGCTGCATATCTAAAGGAGAAGGAAGAAAAAAATCAAGATGGAGAAGAAAATAACGATTAACGTAAACTCTACGTACAAATTTTTACAAGTTTGGAATGGTATTTTTAATCTAACTAGTATGGAGCTAAAAGTTTTATCATCTTTAGTAGACTGTGCTGCAGGTTTAGGAGATATTAATATATGTAGTCCTGATTCTAAAAAAGCAGCTGCTAAAGTATTAGGTATTAAGGATTACAATACTTTAAATAACTATGTTAAGAAATTTAAAGATAAAAAAGCACTTAGAAAAGAAGGTAAGAACTATTTACTTAGTAAGCTTTTAGATTTAGATACAAAGAGTGTAAAAATTAATATAAACTGGTATGAGTGATAATAAAACACCTGGCATTTGGTCTATGACTAAAAGCTTTAGTAGAGATTTAGCAAAATGGGTAAAAGAAGGAGCACCTAATGTGTCTCCAGAAGATTATACTGAAAGACTATCTGATTGTAATGCATGTGAGCATTTAATTAGGGATAAGATGAGATGTGGTAAGTGTGGGTGTCTGATTGAGCATAAAGCAAAATGGAAAACTACTAAATGCCCAATAAATGTATGGAAACCACAAACAATAAACAATGACCAAGTCCAAGAAGGAGATAATACAGATACTAGCGACAAAGCATAATTTATCTTTAGAGAAAGTGGAGTCAATAGTTAATAGTCAGTTTAAGTATGTATCTAAAACAATGTCTGCTGGAACATTTGACTCTGTAAGACTACCATACTTTGGTAAGTTTTCATCTAAGAAAGCAAGAAGAGATAATATAACAAAAAGAAAGAATGAATCTACTGGAGATAGTAAATAATGTAGCAGTTCCTTCTCCTTACACTCTTACAATAGAAGAGTTTAAAGGATTAGACACTAAAGAGTTGGCATATGTATTTTTTATGTGTGACCATACTTCTCCTTTTGCTGTATTTGATGTTGAACAAAGACATGATGAGGTAAAGCTAAGTGTTTATGGTAAAAGTAAATGGACAGCATCATCTAAGGTGAAAGGTGCTTGTGATAAGTATAGAAAACTAAAAGAAACCTCAGCGGTTAAGTTATTAAAGGCTGCAAGGAACTCTATAGTTAAATTAGAGAGATATTTTGACACTGTAGATTTAACATTACTAGATGATAACGGTAAACCTATCTACCATGCAAAAGATTTAGTTGCAAACTTATCTAAGATGGGAGATGTAGTAGATGGACTAATAAAACTAGAGGATCAGGTTAAAAAACAAGAGCAAGTCAACACAAATGCACGTGGAGGAGTTGTAGTTAACAAATATAGTTCGTAAATTGGGAGCATGGATTTTTTAGATGACTTAGAAGCATACAATAGCTCAATGGACAACGCATATAACTTTATAACTAAGAAGATAACTCTTGATGATATATATGAAGCCGCAGAAAATGAGGGAGAACTAATGGAATTTTATTTACCATTTGATCCTATAGAAGGAGACGGAAGAGATGAAGCTACACTAGAATTATTAATATCACATTTTATAGAAATAGAAGAATACGAGAAATGTCAGGAGTTAGTAAACATAAAGAGGAAGTTTTTAGAGGCACCAAGGGATTAGCTCCTGCGGCTACGTTATATTTAGAGAATGGCTACTACACGAATGCCTTACCCGGTACAAAAGCATATTATGACTACTGGGATGAAGAAAGAAAGCGTTGTGTGTACGGATTTACTCATAATGATATTACAATAACAGGTAATCATTACTTTTATCTTAATTATTGTCCCATTGACAGGTCTGTTGATGAGGAATTACCAGATGGTTCTACTATAGCTCGTAGAGAGCGTACATTTCCTGCGTTTTATGACGGAGATTGGAGATACTTTACTGCAATTGATAATTGTAGGAAAACAAACAAGCATATGACTGTTCTTAAGTCACGTCGTAAAGGATATTCTTATAAAGCAGCCGCAATGCTTGCTAGAAACTACTTTCATATAAGAAATAGTAAGAATTATGTATTTGCAGGACAAAAAGAATACTTAATTGGGGATGGTTTACTATCTAAGGCTTGGGAGATCCTTTCTTTTGTGGATGATAACACAGCATGGACGCAACCTAGACTTACAGACAGAGAAATGAATAAAATGTCTGGATATAGGAAGAATGTAAACGGAGCACTAGTACAATTAGGAATGAAATCCCAAATAATGGGAGTATCACTAAAAGATGACCCAGATAAAGTAAGGGGTAAGGCAGGAGAGCTTATATTCTTTGAAGAAGCAGGTTCATTTCCAGGATTATTAAAAGCATGGGAAGTTGCAATGCCTACAATGCGTCAAGGTAATAAAACACTAGGAACAATGGTAGCTTTTGGTACAGGTGGTACAAAAGGTGCAGATTTTTCAGGTATGGAAGAGTTATTTTACAATCCAGACGCATATGATTGCCTATCTTTTGAAAATGTATGGGATGATGGAGCTAGAGGTACTACATGTGGCCATTTTGTACCTATATACGAGAACTTAGAAGGATTTATAGACGATGATGGTAATTCTAACGCACAATTAGCTATAGAATTTGAAGAAGGCAACAGAAATAAGAAAAAAGGTACGAATGACCCTAAAGCATATGATCAATATATAGCGGAACACCCAATGTGCCCAGCTGAAGCTACATTACAAGTGTCAGGTAATCTATTTGACATAGGATCACTACAAGAACAGTATAATAAGGTAAAAGCTAACAAGTTACACACTATTGGTACAGCAGGTAGGCTTTATTATGGTAAGAATAATCTTATAAAGTTTGAACCAGACGGAGATGCTAGGCCTATTCTAAGGTATCCTCATCGTAAGGAAGATAATCTTGAAGGAGCCATTGTTCTTTATGAAGGCCCTTACAAAAATCGGGAGGGACAAACTCCGCATAACCTATATGTAATTTGCCATGACCCGTATGGACAAAACCAATCAGCAGACTCCAGCTCTTTGGGTGCTGCGTATGTGATAAAGAGAGTAAATAATATATCAAAACCTGATGATTTAATTGTTGCTAGTTATGTAGGTAGGCCACACACTCAAGACGAATATAACAAAAATCTATTTATGTTAGCTGATTATTTTAATGCTAAGATAGGATTTGAGAATGATAGGGGTGCTGTAATACAATATGCAAAGCAGCATAGGAAGTTACATAAGCTTCAAGAAGAATTTGAGATGTTAGACAAGAAAGACTTAAGATCTAAGACGGTAAAACGTCAATATGGTATGCATACAACAGAGGCTAGGAAAAGACAGGGAGAGTTATACATACGAGATTGGTTAAGTGCAGTAAGATCTGTAGAAGAGGATGGAAAGACTATACTAAACCTACATAAAATTTATGACCTTGCGCTTTTGCAAGAACTTATAAAGTTTAATACTAAAGGTAACTTTGACCGCGTTATGGCACTAATGATTGGTATGTATCATACTAGAGAATTGTACAATGCAGAGGTTAAAGAGATATTAGAAGATAATGCAAGTAATGATTGGTTTGATCAGAACTATCATTAATGCTATATATATAAAGAAAGCTTAAAAATATATACACATAGTATAAATGTGTGTAAAAAACATTAATTTTGTAACATATGTATCTAGGGGGAGACAAAATACCGCAGCAAAAGCTGCCTTTATCAAAGAAAAATAAAAAGTGGAGAGAAAGCTGCTTAGAAGCTTTTATCGACTTATCTAATCAAGGAGTCAACCAGAGAAAGGATGACCTTAAAAGATTATATGACTATTATAACGGTGTAATTTTAGAGGATGACTATCGTTACGTGACTCACCCGTATGGGAAGAGTCGTAATAATTTCCCCTCTAAAATGCGTAACTATCCTATTATCAAGCCTATAATTGATCTTCTTCTAGGTGAAAAGTCAAAACGCCCTCTGAATTACACCGTTACAGTACAGAATGGAGATGCTGTAAGTGAAAAAGAAAAAGCTAAACAGCAAGTTATATTTCAAAACCTTCAACAAAGGTTTATACAAATGATGGCTAAAACAAATCCAGAGCTTGTAGAAAATATAGAAACTCCAGAGGACATTCCATTACCAAAAGACGTAGCAGCACAGTTTGATAATAGTTATGTAGATAACAGAGCTATTAAAGGGCAGCATGCTTTGACTTATATAATGCAATCTGAAGAAGTATACGAAAAATTACAAAAAGGTTGGTTTCATTTCTTAATATCTGGAGAAGTATATACTCACAGAGGAGTTAGAAGTAAAGAACCTTTTTATGAGATACTTAATCCTATTGATGTAGATTATGATAAAGATCCAGACATTGAGTTTGTAGAAGATGGCGATTGGGCTTTAGTTAGAAAATATGTACATGCTTCTACAGTTGTAGATCATTTTTATGATTTTTTAAATGACGAAGAGGTACTATCTTTAGAAGAACCTAGACACTCTGATCCAGAATCTTATCTATTATACAGACAAGCTAGATCAGGGGCAGATTCAAATGTTCAAAGAAACAGACTTATTGAAGTATGTACTGTATATTGGAAATCTAGAAAAAGAATTGGCTTTTTAGAATACATGGACCAAGAAACTGGTGCTATGGAGGAAATGGAAGTTAATGAAGGATTTAAAATGCCTGCAGAATTAAAAGAACTAGGAGCTAAGGTTACATACCTTTGGGTAAATGAAGTATGGGAAGGTACTAGAATTGATGGTAGATTATATGTCAACATCAATCCTGTAGCTAATCAAAGATTATCATTAGATAACCCATCTGCTTGTAAACTTCCTATTAATGGTAGAAAATATTCAGATATAAACTCTGATAACATATCTTTAGTATCATTAGGTATACCTTATCAGTTAAATTACAATATTTACAAATATAGATTAGAATTAGCTATTGCTAGATCAAAAGATATTATTGCACAGTTTGATATTAACATGATTCCAAAGAAATGGGACATGGACAAGTTTATGTATTACGTTGAAGGTACGGGTATTGCTTGGGTGGATTACAACAAAGAAGGAATACAATTGAACCCACAGCATCAATCCGTACTGGATATGTCTATTAAGACTATTGGACAGTATATACAATTATTAGAGTCAATACTAAATGAATGGGAAAAACTTTCAGGAGTTAGTAGACAAAGACAGGGTACAATTGGGGCATACGAAGGTAAAGCTAGTTCACAACAAGCTATTGTACAATCTTCACATATTACAGAAGATTTATTTAGAAAGTTTGCAAGATTAGAACAAAGAGATTTACAAGCAATGTTAGATTACTCTAAAGAAGCTTGGCTTACTGGTAAAAAAGGAATGTTTGTAATGCCAGACGGTACTACAGACTTTTTAGACCTTGATACTTTACAACATATGGAATCTGAATACGGAATATTTGTATCAGACTCTGGTAAAGATCAACAAAGGTTAGATCAGATAAAAGGTCTTACACAAGCAATGGTTCAAAATGGAACTAAAGCTTCTACAGTAGCTGACATGATGGATGCAGAAAGCTTCCCTCAAATTAAAGCTAAATTAAAAGCAGCAGAGAAAGCGGCTGAAGAATTAGAAGCAGCTCAGCAGCAAGCACAACAACAAGCTCAGCAACAACAGATGCAAATGGAGCAAAATAAATTAGAGCAGACAAAAATTGAATCTGAGAAAGATAGACAGAAAGATATTGAGATTGCCTTAATAAATGCTGAAGCTAAGCAAAATCCAGAACTAGATGGATTTAATATGCAGAAACTTATGCAAGATTTTGAATTAAAACAGCAAGAGTTAGCTATTAGGGAAAAAGAAGTAATGGATAAGTCACAGATAGCACAAGATAAAAATAACATAGCAAGAGAGGGACAAAATGCTAAACAATCAGACTCGTAGACAAATACTAAGCGAAGCTAGACAAACTGGTTTCCAAGGTAGTGTATTAGACTTGTTTCAATTAGCGGAACAAGGAGCTGATGTATCTGGTATGTTACAATCTGAGGCGCAGGCTAAACAGCAACAGCAGCAAATGCAAGTTGCACAAACAGCTAAAGAGCAAGAGGTAGGACTAAGAGAAGAACACGCGCGCGGGAACACTGGTGCATCTATGGCATTTCCTAATGTAGCTCCTAACCAAGCATTTAATACAGAAGGCATGAAAGTGCCTATCAATATATCAAAGGTAGATGAACAAGGACATCTAGTTCAATCTTTTAATAACGTACCACCTGGTATTAAGAATTTACCTACAGGACCAAAGCGGGGTACAGTTATAGAAACGCCTGCTTATAAAAATGGTGGATATAAAGGATACAAGCAAAAGTATCAGAATGCAGGGTTTAAATTACCTCCACTTGGTAGTACTAATCTTGATGTAAGAGCTTTAATGAATCAGGAACTAAACAATCAAAATACTTCTTTAGATACGAACCCAGCAACTGCTGTGCAGCAAAAGAATGTAGTTACTGAAAATCTTAATACTCAGAATAAAAAGCTTTATGATCAAACAATATCTAATATAAATACTAAAAAGGCAAATAACGAACAGTTAAATGCTTCTGAAATGGCAGTTATTCAGGCCGGTCCAAATGCACAATTTGATACTAAGAATACAATAAAGAAAGTAACAGATATGCAAACTGCATCTCTTCCTGAAAATCAAGGTGAGTTTAGAGATGTGGTTAAAGATAATATGAGAGACGTAATGGCTAACTCTTTTTTAGCTAGTCAAATAGCTTCAGGATATGGTGGAGATTACATAAATCAATCTCTTCAAGATCAAAACAACTATGAAGAAAAATTTGATAATCTTCTTAGTGGTACAGGGCAAAAAACTATGCAACAAGTTGCTTTATCTACTATGGGTGTTGGATCAAGTGCTTCACTTGCAAGAAATCCTGCTTCTACTAATTTTGCAAAAAGAGCTCTTGCTTATCCAACAGATAAAACCGCTAAAGGTATTAATACGTTACTAACTACTCCTGGGGTTAAAGGTAAACTTGGAACAGGTTTAAATACTTTATATAATTATGGTTATATAAGTGGACTGCCTAAAGTTTTGAGTAGTACTGCTGAAGCAGGAGTAGGATATTCAGCCGGAGAAAAATCAGGACAAGAGGCCGGTTTAAAGATAGGAGTAAATGCTTTAAACTATATTCCTGCTGTTAAAGGGTTTAATACCGCTAATAAATATATACAACCTGTTGCACAAAATTATAATAAAATTAAAACAGTAGCAAAAGCAGGGTATGATCTTTATAAAGGTAATCCTGAAGATGCTGCGATACGAATGACAGAGCTTGTTGGAGGAGGAAATAGTAAATATTATAAAAAGTATCTTAGAAAATTACTGCCTGATGATATTAAATCAGATATTACAAAAAGTACTATAGATGCATTTGTTCCTAAAGTTTATGGAGGCCGGCCTTCTCAAAACTTATTAAATTTTGAAGGCAAGTGATATATAATAAAGGCATAACTAAAAACCATATTGCATGTGTAACAACTTGCAATTTTAATTATTTTTGTAAAAACTAAATTTATATAGATATGACACCAGATGAAGAAAACATTGGATTAGACGACATTTCGTTTGACGATGTATTAGACGGAGGATCTACAGAAACGCCAAGTGATTTGGCAATAGATACTCCAGAAGCAGAAGCTGATGAGCTTGATGCGGATGCAGAAGAATTACAAGAAGAAGAATCTAACGAAGAAGAAGTTGAAGATGATGATACTGAAGAAGAGTTAGAGGAAGAAGAAGAAGATGATGATGATGATGAGGAAGTAGAAAGAGAAGGTTCTACTGTAGTATCAGAGATTCTAGAAAAACTAGGATATGAGACTGAAGAAGAGTACGATGATACAACAGAAGGACTATTAGCTATGACTCAAGACGTAGGAAAACAAATGGCAGAAGATCAATTAGATGGCCTGTTTGAAAACTTTCCTTTAGTTAAAGATCATTTAGAATACGTTCTTAACGGAGGAGACTCTCAAGATTTTATGCAAGCATACGATCCTAACCTAGATTATAGTAGGATAGAGTTAGACGAAGAAGATTCTAGAAGTCAGAAAGGAATACTATCTGATTACTTCGTAACAAAAGGTCACGATAAAGATTTTATTGATGAATTATTGACTGACTATGAAGACACTGGTAAATTATACCAGAAAGCTGAAGCTGCTAGAAAGGCAATGGGTAAGATGCAAGAGCAATCTAGATCTCAGTTAGTTGCTAGAAAACAAGAAGAAAGGCAACAAGCGCAGGAACAGCAACAAAATTTTTGGAATGGTGTATATGAAACCATTAATGAAACTGATGACTTTTCAGGTATATCAATTCCAAAAAGAGAAAAATCAAAGTTTTTTGATTATGTCTCTAAACCTGTGACCAAAGATGGTAGAACACAGCGAGATTTAGATCATTCTGAATCAGAAATAGAAACTAAGTTAGCAATTGACTACTTAATGTATAAAGGCTTTGACTTATCTAAGTTTGTAGATAAAAAAGCAAAAACACAAAGTGCTAAATCGCTAAAAGATAGAATTTCTAGAAATGAAGAAAGAGTTAAAAGCGCACGAAAAGCAACAAGACGCAAGAGTAAGCAAGTAGACTTAGATGATTTAGATCTTAACTTTTAATAAAAAATGGCAATTTTAAAATGCAACTTAACTTAAATAAATAAAATTAGATAATTATGAGCTTAAACGGAACAAATATAAGCGTTCAAAAAACGTTTTATAACGATTCACAAATGACAGACATGAATAGTCTGGCAAATGCTCTTTTGTCAAAACCAACTGAACTTTCTCCGATTATCACACACTTGTCTGGTAAGGATGATAAGCGTTTTCCATTATCTTTCTTAACAGAAGGAGCTGGTAACGTTCAATCAATCGACAGATTAGAGTATGAATATCGTGTGGCTACTCACAAATTGAGAACACGTCCAGTTGCTGTGGCAAATGCAGGAGCATCTTTAGGTCAAGGAGGATCAACATTTACGTTGGTATTCCCTGATAAACGATTTATTTTCCCTTACGTATTAGTAAACTCAAAAGGTGAGCTAGCGCGTATTATGGCAGAGCCTAAGCCTTACGCAGGTGGTTCTGGTTGGGAATATACTTTACAATTAGTAAACCCAGCTGCTACAGCGGTTCTTTCAGGAGGATTCAATGCAGGAGATCTTTGGGCGCAATTATATGCACCAGTAGGTGTTGACTTCTCAAGAGGTAACGCTTCTAACTGGCAAGCACCAGGTAAAGTTCGTAACAAAATCACAACTGTAAGAAAATCTTACCACATGTCAGGTAATGCTAAAGACTTCGTAGCGGAGTTTACTTTACCAACTAAAGGTGGATCTTCTACTAAGTTATGGATGGATTACGAAGAGTACCAACACATGCTTGACTTTAAAGAAGAGTGTGAGATGTACTACTGGTACGGACAGAAAACTTACGACTCTAACGGATCAACTTTCATGAAAGATGAGAATGGCCAACCAGTAATTGTTGGACCAGGTTTATTCGAGCAAATCGTAAATACTGACACTTACTCAACTATGACTGAGTCTAAGTTGAAAAATATTATTGGTGATTTATTCTATCAAATGACTGACGCTAATCAGAAGCAGATTACTTTGTATACTGGTACTGGTGGAGCGCGTGAATTTGATGAGGCTCTTAAATCTCACTTTGCAGGTAACACTTTCAAAGTAGGTGGTGAGAACAGATTTATCACAGGTTCTGGTCGTAACTTAGGTTTGACTGGATATTTCACAACTTATGAGCACGTAGACGGACACGTAATCAATGTGGTAAAAATTCCACTATTTGATCATGGTCCTGTTGCACAAGCTCGTGAGAAGCACCCAGTAACTGGTTACTCTATGGAGTCTTACCGTATGGTATTTGTTGACCAGTCTAACTATGACGGACAAGCTAACTTGACAATGATCTCAAAGAAAGGTCGCGAGATGATGAGATGGTGTGTTGCTGGTTCTGTTGTACCTAGAGGATTCTCTGGATCAGACGCAAGAGCATCTGATGTTGATGGTGCAAGTGTACACATGTTGAAGACAGCGGGTATCTGCTTACGTAGATTTGATACTTCTCTGGATATTCAATGTGTAGCTTCCTAATTTAGGAGGTTAAAAGAGGCGAGCATTCGCAAGTCTATATATTGGTTTTTTGGTTGAGGTTGTGGGGGGCTTCGTGCTCCCCTCAATTTCTACTTTACGATACTGGAGAGTTATACTTTACATCCACTAATCAACACTTTAAAAGTACCAAATTATGAGTAAAAAAGTTTATTTACGAGCAAAAGCGATTAACAATCATTTGCCAAAGGAAATTAACGCAAGCGCTATTAGGAAACTAAGTAGTGTATATGTCAACAGACAACCACTAAAACCTTTTGACTCTGTAGAAGAGAAAAAATATTTAATGGGAATGTTAGATGTAGATCCCGCTCACATGGAGTGGCCAAAACACACCAAAAAATTCTGGGCTGAATTTACAGTTTCAGTAGGCTTTGAGGGTGTAGAATTAGAAGTAGGTACAACAGATGATGATGCACCTATTGACATTACTGACTTTTTAAAATATCATTTTGCTTTGAAACATCCACATGTAGCATTATCAGAAGAAGAAATGAATGCAGATTCGCAGAAACGTTTCTTTATACAAGATCTTGCTAAAAAGGATTTAAGACGTAACAATGATATTCAAGTTAAGAAAGATGCAGATAAAGCATTTATCAAAGTATCTTCTGACGAAAAGCAGATGCGTAGAGTCTTTAGACTATTAGGTAATATTAATCCTGAAACGTTAACAAGAGAGCAAGTTGAAAACATGCTTTATGACATTAAGGAAAAGCAACCTAAGAAGTTTATTAAAGTTTGTGCCGACAAGCACTTAGAAATGAAAGCAGAAATCGAGACAATGGTTACTGCAGGAGTACTAAGAAAGATTGGAAACCAAGTTATTTTTATTGACGAGGTATTAGGAGAAACTATGGATGATACAGTAATACACCTGAATGACAAAAAGAACTCAGGCAAATTAACAATTTTAAGAGCAAAACTTAAACAACTAGCATCTTAATGAATGTAACTGAAATGCATATAGCTATACAGCAGGGAGTGGATAAGATTAATTCACTCCAAGCTGATAGCTTATTATCTGAAGAGATAGATATTGAATTGAACAAAAACATGTTCAGATTCATCAATACTAAGTACGGTAGAAATAACATGTACAGAAAAGGTTTTGAAGAATCACAAAAAAGAATAGACGACTTACGTACGCTTGTACGCGAGTACGAAGCTCCTGTATCTTTTAAGGAGCAATTAAAAACAAAAATATTTGTTGACACATTCCAATTACCTACAGATTATATGTATTTGGTAAATCAACAATCAAGATTATGGATTAACAATTGTCAGTTTATAGACTACTCTTTAGTTAATCCACCAGCTATATATTTCTTTACACTAGATTTGAATAATTTTGTGTTAGATAATGCAGACGGAAGTTCTACTGCATTTATAAATGGGATTAATATGGTTGCAGATATTACAGGAACTGATGCTACATCTGCTAACATATGGTCTCCTTCTGCAGCTTTTATAGCATCTGGATGGACTCCTGAGTCTTACCCTGCTAATATAGAAGCTACTAAACAAGACATACTAAACAATGCAGGTGCAGGGTTTAACATATACTGGGAAGAATATGAAACACTTAATTACCCAGGACAGTTTATAGTAACTGTAGACGTTGACAGTTATGATTGGATAAATTGGGATTCATCAGTAGGTAATGCAACATTTGCTACTGGAGTTCCTGCTACAGGACAAACTGCTCCATCACCGCAAGGTTTACAAATAATGGATACTACGTATTCAGAAAGAAGAGAGCCATTAGCGTTCTCAGAAAGAATAACTGAGGGAAATAGATTTTCTCAGCAAGACGACATATTTAAGCTTTTAAGTGATCCGTTTAATACGACAAAACATACCTCTCCACTAACAACTATGAGAGGAAGTTCTATAGACATATACACTAGTGATATATTTATAATAGATACTCTAAAAATAACGTACATCAGAAAGCCTAACGAAATATCCTTATCTTTGGGGGTAAATTGCGAATTACCAGAGCATACGCATCAAGAAATTGTAGCTATGACGGTAAGTAGCATTTTAGAAGCTATAAGTGATCCTAGATATAAATCTGCGATTATGGAAGTAACAAAGAATGAATAGAATTATTAATCTCACTAAAATATAAAAAAATGAGACAATTATTAATCGGAGATGGTACAGCTGCAAGTTATTCAAATAACTTATTAGCTGCTGGATCTATTGACATACAAAAATTATCAGCTGACGGGAATACAAGTCTTGTACCAGGTGATACAATTTCAGATTCTGATAGCATCAGATTTGTACAAGGAACAGGGGATAAGCAAATTGCAAGCCCTTGGATTAAAGGAAAAAACGTTGTAGCATACGGCGGTAAAGCAGGTGCAGCTCAAACTGCAGAAGTAGCTAGAATTGCATTAGCAACTAACGCAGTTGCGGCAGGACAGCATACTCTTAAAGTAATTAACTTAACTAATGGTGCAGAACCATTTAACTTTAAATCTTACACAATTACTGTAGCTGCGGGTGCAACTCCAACTACACAGTGTACAGCTTTTACTACAGCTATTAATGCTGACTTACCTTACTGGGTAAATAGTATTACTAACAACGGTACAAGTATTGATTTTACTTGCTTTAAGAAAGGTGAAAGTTTAGCTGATGGATCAGTTCAATCTGAGCTAGTTCACATAGACTTTGCATTTGAAGCTATTGATGGTAATGGTAACGGAACAGCTGATACTATAACTTATCAAACTGCAGGTTCTAGAGGATTTGGAGATGGATTTTACATCAGAGAATTTGAAGAAGAATTACAAGGTTCTGGATTTGGATACTACAACAGAGTTGAGTTACCAGTTCAACCAACGCTTCACAGTGTTACAAGTAATGTTTATGACATGTACCATATTGTAGCTAGTAAGGACGGAAGTACAACTTCAGGAATTAACGGTGTAGATAACTTAATAGAAATCTATATTGCAATTGACGAAAACGATGGTGTAGCTTTTGAAAATCAACTTAACGGGTATTTAGCTTCTGCTAATTTTGCACCTGTTATCTTATAATATTAATATTTAAAAATAAAATAAAATGGCACATCCAAAATTAATGACAGCACACGCTAAATACGACTTCGCAGTCGATGGTGGCGCTGCAACTACTATTGTACCAGCTAACTCTGCAATTATCCCTGATAATGCAGTTATCGTTAGATGTTATTCTGTAGTTACTACAGCAATGACAAGTGATGGTTCAGCAACTTTAGCTCTTACTACGGGAGGAGTTACTTTAAAAGCTGCAACAGCATTTGATAATGGAGCTTTTGATGATGAAGACGTAACAGAACATACTGTTGTGGACAAGACTACATCTTCAACAGGTATTCAGTTTGTAATTGCAACAGCGGCTTTAACTGCTGGTGTAGTTGAAGTATTTGTTGAGTACTATATCTCAAACATATCTGCGTAAGTAGATATTTAATTTAATTAGACTCACAGGGGACTTGTTTCCCCTGTAGGTCTTTTTTTATAAAAATTTAAAACAACATGGCATTAAACATATCAACAACTTCTGATTGTAAAAAGATTGTAGTAACAGTTACCAACTCAGATGTAGGAGCCACTAATCAAATAAAAATTAGTGATAATGGTAATGAGTATACATATTCATTTCCGGGAGGAGCTTCTAATACTCGTGTAGTATCTATTTCAAGTTTAGGTATTTCTTCAGCAAATGGAGGCAGTGGTATTTTTACTGTAGAGCATTTAGCAAACTCTGAGGTTTCTCAGATAGGAGCTGTAATGCTTTCTTGTGATGTATTATGTTGTTTAGCCAAAAAAATGGAAGACTTGCTTGACTGTAACTGTGAGTGTAGTAAATGCTCAGAGGACTTAGTTTCAGCTCAAAAAATTTATTTATTATTAAAAACTGCAGAGGCAGAGTTAGCTACTAGTTCAGGAGCTGGATCTTTAGTATCAGTAAAAGCTGTAATAGCTAATGCAGAAAAGAAATATAACAAGGCTGTCGAAATGTGTGGCGGTCACTGCGGATGTAATTGCTAATGGCTACATTAAACACTTTTCATACTAGTAAATGTCTTAGAGACTCAACTGGATCAGTATTTTTGGTTCTTATATCAGGATACCAGAATCCTATTGCGAAAGTTGATTTTGGAGATCAAAAAATTGAATTTACTGAAACTCGAAGTATTTTATCTGAAGGTAACAGTGAGATAGTTATACGTATTACAAATACTGTATCATCATCAGAAATTTATTATAATTTACTATTTGAAAGTAGAGATACTATTACAGGACGTATAGGAGTTCCTACCTCTAATAATATTTTAGCTGTACCATTTGAAACTTTAACTAGAGCTTTTTCTGTTACTCCAAATACAAAACTTAATACATATGATTTTGTAGACCTTTTAGAATACCCAAGAGAGAGTCAACAAAGACAAACTGTAATTTATCCGTCATCAAGACAGGAATATTTAGATACTAGTGATAGATCTGATTTTTATTATTTATCATCAGGAGCTTTTGCATACATTGCATCAACCTCACTACAAAATAGTTTTTTAAATAATATTAGGTATGAACTTAAAGACGAATCTTCTGATACGCTAGGTAAATTTAAAGGAACATCTACTCCACAATCTTTATTTATATTGGCTTCTCCAGTTGTAGCTGCATCTGCAGGAGATATTAAAGGGCCTTTAATCTTTGGAGAGATAAATGTTATAGATATTCTTGACACTGGTGGACTGCCAGAAATTTTTATTTGTAAAGATCCTGCAGCTGCAAATTACATGCTTATAGGGTGTGAAGATAATTCTTTTCCTTGTACAGATGATGGGAGTGCGCACGCACAGGCTTGCGATGGTACTACACTTACTTCTACTATAATTAATAACAGTGTGCTTCAAGGTGCACTATGTTGTACTGTAGGCTGTGAAGGCTTTAGTGTAACTACAGGGAGTATTGGAGATGCAAGTGCAAATATAGCTAACGGTACAGCAGGTTTTACTGTAGCTAACGGAGTTGCTAATTATACAGTAGTTGTAGATGATTATGAATTAAATGATGCTAATGCCGCAGGAACAGCTTTTAGTACTTCTAATACAACACAAACTGAAGATTCATTTACTATTTCATCATTATACGCAGGTACTTATGAAATAGAAGTAACAGATTCTAACGGATGTAAATCTTCTATACTTTTTACAGTACCTTTAAAAGGTGGAGGTACTAATCCAGATAATACCTACGGGTGTAAAACTGCTTCTGCTATAAATACTGATAGCGGAGCTACTAATGACTTAGACGAGCTTTGTATATTTTGTAATGCTACAACTGGTTTATTAGAATCGTCAGGTAGAAATACTTTTACAAATGATTGGGTGTTGGTTAATTCCCCAAGCACAGCAACTGCTGCAAGCTCAACTCCAGTTGGAGGAGATATTGATAATGGTACTTTAACTATTCCAACTTTAATTTTTCCAACATACGCTATATACTATGCAGCATATCAAGAAGAATATGTATTTAGCACATCAGAGTATTTTGATACGAGTAATCAAGCTAATCCTTACACGTATAAAACATACAGATTAAATATATCTGCTCAAGATTATGGAGCTGGTTATACTGATGCATTGAATACCGGTGCAAGTACTTTAAATTTTTTAACTTCTAACGCTACCTTAGTAGATACTTCTACTAATAGTAATGGAGGTTCTGTAGAGGTAACAGGGTTAGGTCCTGGAACATATGTTACTGTTATACAATATAACAATGATGGTACTTTAGACGGAGATGATGAAGTTGAACAGTGTTATGTTATAACAAGACCCGCTGTTGTAACACAGGGAGGATGTACAGATCCAGAAGCAAATAACTATAACGAAAGCGCTACTTTTAGTGATGGTAGTTGTAACTATGATAATACTGACACTGAAGACTGTACTGGTGAGATTATTTTAAATCCTACGTTTGAATGTGCAGATTCATTAGTAAATGGCCCTTCTATAATTTTTAGTTATCAAAATGCCTTAGATACAAATCCAGCATTAATGAATGCTGTTCAAAATGGATTTACTTTTACGCAGGGAGAAAGCGCAGGAACGTTCGTAGGTCCTACAGCTTTTAATGAAGCTCGTAGTTCTAATACTCTTGAATTTTATATATTTTCAGAAATATTTTGTCATGATAATACTAACAATGTCGGGTATCTACCGTATTCTGTAGAAGGAAATAACACTGATCCTACGTATTACCAAGGAAACGTAAATATAAATTCTAATGGTGATAATGCAAACACCATAGAGACACAATTTATTATAGTAAATACTACTTTTGTATTTGCAGATGGGTTTGAAATTACAAGTCCGTCGTCTTTAAGTAATTTTCTTAATCCTAATTCTAATGCAGGTGTTAGTCTTAGTGCTAATCTTCTATCGCAACATGGTGGTTTAGTTTCTACATCATATTCTTATAATTTTGGTACTTTTAATGTGTGGGAATATACCTACCAATCTGAGCCATATGTTTTAAGTCAAGAGGAAATTGATTTAATAAATGATTGTGTTTTTGATACTCCAAGTAGTAGAGAGTGTACAGATATTCTAGCAAATAACTACTGTTGCCCAGTTGGTACAGAAAATGTTATATCAGATAATAATCTTTGTACATATGACGAAGAAGAAGAAGATATTGTAGGATGTATGGATATAACTGCCATTAACTATAATGCGGCAGCAACCATAGCTGATAATTCTCTTTGTATTTATCCAGAGTTAGGTAAATGGATATGTAAGACTCCAGGAAATTGTCAGTATGAAGCAGATGCAGTTGAAGGCTATGCAACAGAAGCAGAGTGTATTCAAAATTGTGCTGGAGATGACCCTACAGACTGTGATGAATTAAATACATTTGTAAATGATTCTGGTTATACTCTTGGCATTACATCTACTAATGCTCCTACAAGCTATACTACTTTAGATTCAAACGGAGAACCTTGTGATTATACAGCACCAGGATCAGTAACAATAACAATACCAAGTGTAACAGAACTTAATAATAGTATTGATAATCCATTAGGTGTATACTATTATATACTTGCTACTTCAACTAATTCTACAGGGCAAACTATTTACACTGGTAGTTATATGCCTGGGGGACTAGGAATATTAGGAGCAGGAGGATTTGGGATACCAGGCTCAGGAGAGTATTTAGAGGCTGCGACAAATCCAACTCATACATTAAACTTAAATCCAGGAGTTTGGAATTTAAGTGTTATATTTACTACAGATGCATATACTAATAATGCAGGACTTGTTAACGTTAGTAATGTTAATTGTAACGAAAGTTTTAATGACTCAGTTCTTATATCTAAAGATGATTGTAATGAAGATGTAGATCCAGTAATATATGGATGTACTGACCCTAATGCTGAAAATTATAATGCATCTGCAGGTTATGATGATAACTCTTGTACATATCCATGTTTAGATTGTAATGGTGAATGTCCTTGTATTGATGGAACCTACAGTGTAGATTGCTGTACTCCAATTTTAGTATCAGGTTGTACAGATAGTACAGCTGTTAACTTTGATGCTTTTGCAACATATCCATGTAATGATAATAATAGCTGTTGTCAATATCCAACAGATAATCCTGGTACAGCTGGAACATCAGTAATACCAGCCTGCATACCTTCATCTATAAACGAAATACTAGATTATAATGCAGAATGTATTAGCAGATCAGGTAATAGATTTTACACTAAACTTCTTACAGGTTTAGCAGATGACTGCTCTACAATGGAAGCTTGGAAGATGATTATCATTCAAGAGATACTAAGTGTGAGAGGATTACCTTGTATATATAACTGTTCTGATTCTGGTTCTCCAGCTCTTAGCGATGTAATTACAAATTGCGAAGAAGTTTGGACAGAGGGAGGAGCAATAATATGGAGCCCAGTAGTAGCCCTTTCTTTAGGGATAGGATCTTCTGTGCAGAGAGATGGAAAAATATTTATAGCAGTATCTAGTAGTGGTCTTGATATAGATCCACTTAACTCTATATCTACTAATACTGTAACTACAGGATGGAAGCTTTGTACAAATGTAGCGGCCCCTGCAGATAATTCGGATTATTTAGAAAAATTTATTAGCTTTGCAAGAAGCTATTGTAAAGATTGTGGAATTCCTCCTTACTTACAGGAAACACAGAAAAATACAGAAGTATCAGATAACTTCACAATAGGTGGGTCATCATTAACTAACAATGGAGTTTCTTTTGGAGACGAAAACCTTCCCAGATAACTCAAATAATAAAATAAAAATACAATGGCAGAAATAACATCACTATCAACGCTTTCAAAAACAAATGCATTAGCTACAGATTTTCTATTAGTAGCTAACTCAAGTACAAAAGCGGCAAGAAAGTTTCAACTAACTAGTTTATATCCTACAGTATCTACAGCAGGAACTAGTTCTGAAACTATATATACAAGTGCAACTCTTACAAACAAAAATCAAATTGTATTTAAAGGAATAGCATCTGGAGATACAGGACTGTTAACAGTAGCAACAACTTCTAATAATGTTGTATTAACTGTACTAGAAGCAGGAATAGATCTTAGTCTTTGTAATAATGCAACATCAGGATTTATATCTGGCATAGATTTTACAGGAACTGTTACAGGAGAATGTGGAGTTACAAACGGAGGTACAGGATTATCTACAATAACTAAAGGATCTTTATTGTATGCAAGTGCAGATGATACGATTGCAGCTACAACAGCAATGTCTACAGATGGACAGCTACTTATAGGTAATGCAACTAATGGTTATCCATCAGTAGCAAGACTTACAGCTGGTACTAATATGACTGTTACTAATGGTGCAGGAGCAATTACTTTAGCAGCATCTTTGACTACACTTACTGCAAACCTAGATACAGCTTCTTATAATATTGATCTAAATACAAATTACATTAGTGGAGACGGATCTGACAGAGGTATATATGTACATACTAACGGTAGAGTAATTCTTAATGACGCTGGTTCTACTATAACTACAGGAGAAGCTACAGGTCAATTAAACATACAAGGATCTACTGCATCAGCAATAACTATTGGTAATACTGCAGCATATCAATCAACATACACAATTGGTAACGTTACATCTGCTTCAGGTGTGGCAGGAGCTGCATTAAGTATATCTTCAGCTACAGCAGGTGGGGGTAACTTTGCAGGTGGAGCTTTAAGTTTACTAGCAGGTGCAGGTACAGGTTCAGGCGCGGGTGGTTCATTAACATTAGCAGCAGGAGACGCAGCTAGTGGTACTGCAGGTAGTGTTCTTTTAAGAACATATACTGCGGGAGGAGCACTAACTACAGCATTAACTGCAGATACTGCACAAGATGTTACAGTAAATGCAGGTAATTTAATTATTACTGGAGCTACAAAAGGTATTGTACATACTAATAGTGGTACAGTAACTCAATCAAGTGATCATACTACAGGAGTAACACTAAACACTACTTCTGGTGTAATTACACTAGCAGCAGTAGCTTTAAATGCTGCGACTAACGCAGAGTTTACATTTACAAATAGTACAATACAAGCAGATTCTGTAATTTTGATAACAGTGCAAGATGATAATACAACAAATAACGCACAACTTACTGCAGCTTTAGTTGGTGTCGATGATGGACATTGTGAAATAAGTATACATAATCCAGCGGCAACAGGAGCAACTTCTACAACAGCAAGTAAAATTCACTTTTTAGTGATAAATAATAGCTAATATTAACCAATCAATTATATAGACAATGAAAGTAAAAATGAAAAATGGTGAGTTTGTTGAGTTATTCAACGGATTAACCTCAGTACAAAAACTAAAAGGAGTTAAGTTAGGACTGTTAGTTTCTAAGAACATTAGAATCATACAGGAAGAACTTAAAGATATTGAAGAAGCTAGTAAGCCTTCAGATGACTTTTTAGAATTATCTCAGAAAGTTCAGATTCTTATGAATCAAGATAAAAAAGATGAGATTGCTGACCTTGAAAAAGAGAATGCAGAACTAGTACAATCTAGAAAAGATCAGTTAGAAGAAGTAGATAAACTTTTACTTGAAGAAACTGAAATTGAATTACATGCAATACCAGAAGACTGTTTACCAACAGATATTACTGGAGAGCAAATTATTAATATTGACAAGATTATAGAATAGTAAAATGAAATTAAGAATTTTTATATTTTTATTTTTAGCATTTTTTGCAAATACAGTAGATGCACAACTTAAAAAACCATTTAAGTTTTCTACTTTTTACATAGCAGCTAATGGTGGTACATCACTAGCAGATGAAAATATATATTCTGTAAACAATAGTTATTTAGGGGTAGACACAGTTCTAACCCCTTTTGACTATTCATTAACATTAGGTATTCGTAAGATAAAAAGATTTGGGTACGAGGATAGAAGAACATTTAAAGATGGTACAGAAGCTGCTTATGGAGATGCTGCTACTATTGGACTTTCTCCTTTTGAGTATTTATTTGAAGTAGACTATAGAAGACAAGAAGGAATAGAATACCTAGATCAACAACACTTTATGAGATATGTAAAGCCAGTATGGATGGCAAAGGTTGCATATATCAAAGAAGGGTTTGCTGACATAGAGTATTTTGAATCTACACAAAGACTAAGATTAAACGGTAAAAAGAAACTATCATTTAATATTGGAGCTGCACAAAGATTGGCAGAACCATACGGTTTTGATCCATTAGAAGAATGGTTGATAGCTTCAGGACAACTACACTATACTTGTTTAGCAATTGAAGAAGGTTACAGCGTAGATGTATACGAATCTGAGTATAGAGATCCAAACGGTAATTTAGTAGCGGAAAACGCAACTGTATGGAATCAGGTTGTTATACCTGAAATGCTAAATGATTACGTAGAAAAGAAAAAGAATGAGTTAGACAATCAATGGCAATACTCTTTGGTAGTAGGATTTGATTTTTATCATTACAAAAAGAATTTTTGGTTACACTCTTGGGGTAACCTAATGCCTTATCACTATGATGGTGGAGGTGAATATTCATATCACAACTTTAACGATGGAGAACAGTGGTATGACTACTCAGGAGGATTGATCTTTGGATACAACCTAAACAGAAATGTTGGTTGTTTTATAGAAGGTAAATATAACAAGTACTGGAATAGAGAATGGTACGATTTTAAATTTGGTGTAAACTACAGAATATTTTAAACAATGGCAAAAGAACTAAACGAAGAAACAGGGTTCAATATAAGTGTAAAAACATTAATAGGCATAGGCTTTGCAATGGCAACTTTAATAGGTATGTGGTTTACGCTACAAGCAGACATAGCAGAAGCAAAAGAGCTTCCTAAACCAGAGATTTCTAAAATGGAGTTTAATATGAAAGATGTTAATATACGTCAGTCTATTAAGAATACAGAGAAAAATGTGGAAAAGTTAGAAGAACGAATGATTCGCATGGAGGACAAAATTGATGCATTAAGATAATGAAAAAGATAGCAGAATGGAAGATATTTGGAATGTACTTGTTAGTATTATTTTTATTGGTAGCCTCGCATACTGCTTTTTCTCAGGTAAAAGTAATTCACTTTAATGCTGACTTTAATTCAGCTAATGATGTAGTTTGGTTCTCAAAATTAAAGGAATGTGATAGACAAACACTTTTGATAGAACAAAATGATAATCAAACTAAATACGAAATAGCTATTGTACCAACAATAGTAGTGTTTGATGATGGTGAAGAAGTAAAAAGATTTCAAGCAGACATAAGTTTTAAAATGGCTGCTACAAGAAAAGAGGTACAAGAATATATTGATGAATTAATAATAAGCAAATTTTAATGAACAAGTTTACTAAATTTTTATACGCATTTATTATGGTTGTAGTGTTTACACTATCAACTGCTTTTTCTCAATGTCCTAATGGAACATACTTAAACATTGTAATAAATCCAGATCAATACCCACAAGAAACATCTTGGGCTTTATTAAATGGTAATTTAGACACTATAGTTACAGGAGGGCCTTATACTGATATAATAGATTATTCACCTCAAGTAACACAGCTTTGTGTACCTAATGGTGATTACTACTTTGACATATATGATTCTTATGGAGATGGTATGCAGGGTAGCTTATGGGGTGGGCAAGATGGTTCATACTATCTACTAAGATGTAATGATACTATAGTTGAAATGGATTCAGCTAACTTTGGTACTTACGCGTACCACGGATTTACAGTAGAAGATTGTGCACCTCCACCACCAATATATGGTTGCATGGATGAAAGCTTTGTAGAGTTTTTACCAATAGCAACATTAGACACAGGTATGTGTTACACTCCAAAGCTATACGGGTGTACAGATGAAGAAGCATTTAATTATGACAGTATAGCTAACACTAATATATTAGTAGACAGTTGTTCTTACACTTTAGAATTAACAGACTTAGCTGGTAACGGTTGGGCTGGAGCTTTTCTACAGGTATTTCAAGGTGACAACTTTTTAGGTATATTTACTCTTGATGATGGTTTTGACACTACTTTTACCTTTGATTTAAGTATATCAGAGCCCGTAGAAGTAAAATTTAATACTACACAACAATCACAGTTTACATCCGTACAATGTGGTTATAGCTTATATTCAGAAGAACACTTAACGATAAGCGAACCAGGAGGTTTTGCAAATCCTTTAATCCCTTTTGCAATAAACTTAGGTATGCCGTATTGCGGTAATAGTTGTATAGAAAAAATATTTGGTTGTATTGATGATACAGCTTTAAATTATAATGATGGTGCTAACACAGATGACGAAAGCTGCTACTACGTTGAAGGATGTACGAATCCAATTTACATTGAGTATAACGCAGATGCTGACTTTGATAACGAAACCTGCGCTACACTTATCGTTCTTGGCTGCATGGATTCTACAGCCTTGAATTATAATCCTGAAGCAAACACAGAGTTAGATGGTTCTTGTGTTGAAGTTGTTGAAGGGTGTACAGACAATACAATGTTTAATTTTAATGTTAATGCAAATTTAGATGACGGATCATGTATATCATATATGTATGGTTGCACAGACGTTACTGCATTAAACTATGATTCATTAGCGAATACAGACGATGGTACATGCATTGCTTACGTCTGGGGTTGTACCGATGGTGCAGCCTTTAACTACAACCCACTAGCAAATAGTGATGATGATAGTTGTATTGATGTAGTATTTGGATGTACTGATAATACAATGTGGAATTATGATTTAACAGCAAATACAGACAACGGAAGTTGCATACCTTTTTATTATGGATGTACAGACAGCACAGCAATTAATTACGATGATAACGCAAACACTAATAATGGTACTTGTGTTTATCCTTTGTATGGGTGCATTGATCCGTCTGCTATTAATTATAATCCACAAGCTAACATGGCAGACAGTACTTGCTATTACTCTGCTGGGTGTTATTCTGGTGATGTATACTATGTGCCTAATGCGTGTTTTGAGTGGGTTATCTCAGTAGATCCTTATTGTTGTAATACAACATGGGATGAGGGATGTGATGGACTATATGCGTATTGTGCAGACGGTTGGACAGGTCCTACAGATATAGCAATGTTTGAAAGAATGGGAGTAATACCTTACCCTAATCCATCAAGCGGGTTAATCAGTTTTAACTCTGAAGTTGATATAAAAGTTTACGATGAGTTAGGAAGACTTGTATATGAAGCTAATAAAGTATTAGACGTAGAGCTTAACAAAGGTTTTTACCTAATTAAGATTTCTAAAGATAATTTAAGTATAACTAATAAAATAATAATAAAATAAAATGGCAACAGTAACAGCAAAATTAACTCTTACAAGTTCTAACACTCCAAGTGATTCTTTAAACTTAACAGTTACAGATACTTTAAGTGTACTAGGACAGATAAATAGAAAAACAATAGTCACTTCAGCTACTGCCGCAGTATTTGCTACAGCATCAGGGTATACAGATGCTTATGTATTTTTAAAAAATAAAAGTACTACAGCAGCTGAGATAATTCATATACGTGTAGGAGCAACTGATTCTGCAGATGTAATGTCTTTAGGAGCAGGAGAGTTTACAATATTTCCTTGGAGTAGTGATGAAGACTTAGTGTACGATGCAGCAACAGGTACTCCTGTTTTAGAAGTAATGATATTTCAAGCAGCAGCATAATAATAATAACTTAATAATAATAAGATGGCAACATTATCAACAAAATTAACATTGAACAGCTCAACTGCTGCATCAGATACTATCAACATTACTCTTTCTGATACTCTAAATGTTACAGATCCTATAGAAATAAGTAAAAGAAATATTACTACAGCTGTAGCAGGAGGGGGCGAAATAGTTCCTGCATCTGATTCTAATACATATTATGTGTTTATAAAGAACATAGATTCTACAAACTTTATATATGTACAAGATGCTGCAGCAGCTACTTTTGGTAAATTACATCCAGGAGAGTTTACATGGTTTACTTTAGCACCGTCTGAAGGACTTGAGTGTAGAGCAGATACAGATACTGTAAAGATAGAGTACGGTTTATTTAAAAAGGCATAATATGAAACTTAAAGTACTAAGATTTAGTTCACAAGTAGATTGTACTCATGGTTTGTTATTTGAAGATACAGACATAGGTAAAAGGTTTTTATGTTACACACTAGAAGATGAACAAAGAGCATTAAAGGTAAAAGGTGAAACTAGAATACCTGCAGGTACGTACAAAATAGAACTAAGAAAAGAAGGAGGATTTCATGCAAGATACGATAAAAAATATCCTGGTATACACCGTGGTATGCTTCATGTCACTGATGTTCCTGGTTTTGAGTATATTCTTATTCATACTGGAAACACTGACGAGCACACTGCTGGGTGTCTTATCGTTGGAGACAGTCAAGAAAACAATCTTATTCTCCGCGATGGGTTCGTTGGTAAAAGCGTTAACGCATATAAGAGGATTTATCCGTCTATTGCAAAAGCACTAGATCAGGGAGAAGAGGTAACAATAGAATATGTTGATTTCGCTTAATGAAGTTTATAGGTCAATACATACAAGATTTTATTGCTAGATTTAGAAGCGATGTTTATTTAGAAAATATAGACAGCGGTACTATTGCTAGTGGTGGAAGCTTAGGCCTAGACTCAAATAATAAAATAGTAAAAGCTTCTGCATCTGCAGCCCCTGACGCTGATGCTACAACTAAAGGTATAGTAGAATTAGCAACTACAGCAGAAACAACTACGGGTACAGATGCTACAAGAGCTGTTACACCTGACGGATTAAAAGATGGGTTTCAGGGTTCTTCAAACATTGTAGCTGTAGGCACTATAACTTCAGGTGCATGGAGAGGTATTGCTATAGATCAAACCTACCTAGTTGGACAAAGTGGTACTAATACTGGGGATCAAACTACTGTAAGTGGCAATGCGGGAACAGCAACTAAGTTAGAAACAACTAGAGCTTTGCAAGTAACACTTAGTGAAACTGACTCAGCCAACTTTGACGGTAGCGCTGCTGTTACTGATATAGGAGTTACTGGTACACTAGCAGTTGGTAATGGCGGAACAGGGTTAACTAGTATATCAACATTATTAAATTCCAATGTTACATCTGTTTCTGGTAATGCAGGCACAGCAACAGCATTAGCTACAGCTAGAGATATTAATGGAGTAAGCTTTGATGGTACTGGAGACATAACTGTTACCGCTGCTGGATCTACCCTGTCTGATACAGTAACAGTAGCTAAAGGTGGAACGGGAGCAACAACTTTAGCATCAAACTCTATACTAACAGGTAACGGTACATCTGCGGTTCAAGCTGAATCAGGTTTAACATACGACTCAGAGTCACTGGTTATTGGTGATGATGACAACGGTGCTGCTCAAATAAAAAGATTACGACATACTGATGATGCAGGAGGAGATTTATATATAAGAGGTGGCGATGCTACTGGCACAGATAAAGCAGGGGGAGCTTTACAATTGTTTGGTGGTAGAGCAACTGGTAATGGAGCTGGGGGAGCGGTAATAATACAATCAGGAGAAACACACGGTAGTGGAGGTGTAACTACTCTTAGAGGAACTAACGTAATAGCTAGCTTTAGATCTGATGGAGATACTCTTTTACAAGGTAATCTTATATTTGAAGGATCAGTTCCAGATGCGCACGAAACAACTTTTAGTATAACAAATCCAACGACTGACAGAACAATAACAGTTCCCGATGCAGATGTAGATTTAACAAAAGTAAGAGCTGCCTCAGATACATTAGACGGTGTTGTTGAATTAGCTACAACAGCTGAAGCTGATACAGGAACTGATACATCTAGAGCAATAACAGCTGCAGGTTTAAAGTCTCATGTTGATAAAAGGTATTCTTATCAATACTTAACATGGGAAGTTAATACTGCTAGTTTTACAAGTACTAATTACGAATGGCCTGCTTCAAACGGAGGATTTGGTTCCGAAGAGTTTACTACAAATACATCTATCGCTAGAAACACATCTATTGTAGATGGACATCTTGACACACCTACTTATAGTGCTGCTAAAAATTTACAACACATGGGTTGGTATGTTCCTCACGCATGTCAGCTAGTAGGTGTTTCTGGGGCGTTTAGAAACAATGGAGGTTTGACAACTCCAAGAGATGTAGCTGTGTTTGTTGGTACTCCTGATATAGGGTCTACAGCAACACCTACATATACACAAAGAGCTTTTGCGGCTGGAGATGTTGACGGCGGACAAGCTAATAGTCGAACATATACTACTAACGTAACTCTTGCTACACCATTTGATTTAGTAGCTGGTAATGTAGTTATGCCCGCGGTTTGTGATGCAGCTGGTAATAGCTCAGTTTTTATGCAAGGTAATTTTAGTATAATAATTAGAACATTAATAATATAATGAATTACGTATATAAAAATATAACAGCTACAGTTGAGCAAACGTTAATTCCTAGATCGTCAGGAGGAACAACTACTGTACATAAATGTCAGATAGCAAATGTAGATAGTTCTGCTGCTGTAGTAGATGTATATATAGAAAGCATAGATGAGACAAAGACTATAAAAGTACACGGATCATTAGAGAGTAATTATAATTCTACTACAGATGACTATGTAAATAAAGAAGGTACAAAAACTTATTATGAAATTAAAGGAGTAACAATACCTGTAGGAACTACACTGTCTTTATTTACAGATCATCCATGTAGTCATTCTAATCAGTACGCTCTTAAAATAGTAGCAACATACAATGTAGATGTATTAGTAGAATATGATAGTGTAATAACATCTACTACACAAAGAAATACTAACAGAACAACAAATCAATATTAATATGATACAAAACGTTTTAGGCGGATTATTTGGCAAAGTGCTAGACAACGCAGAAGGAATTTTAGACAAGGTTATAACAACTGATAAAGAGAGAGACGAAGCTAAGTTAGCTATACAAAAAGTTTTATTAGATGCAGAGCGAGAAGCATTTGCTAAAGAGGTTGAAGATAGAAAATCTGCAAGAGAACTGTATAAAGACGATGCAGTTATACAGAAAGTATTAGCAACATTATTCACTGTAGCATACTTTGGAATTAGCTTTGTTATGTTTAATCACTTCATTTTAGGAGATATTAACCTAGGAGAGTTTGAAATTAGCTTTATTTCCACTATATTTGGGGCGATGAGTGCAAAAGTCAATACTATTGTTGACTTCTTCTTCGGGGGAAGTTCAAATAAAAATAGTAAAGACGCCAAATAAACCAAAACCAATATTATGACTAAAGATGAAATTAAGGCTTTTCTACAAGATAAACCTGGATACCTAAAAGAAGGTGCAACTAGATTATCAGAAAAGTTAGATTGTAGCGTAGAAACTTGTAGACACGCATTGAAAGAAGCAAGATTAGACGCAAAAGGAAATGACTGGGATATAGATAATATAAATTCGTCTGAGATCAGTGATTTTAAACAGTTCTTAAAAGATAATGAAATAGAAGAAACAGATGTCAAGTCTGTTAAGTTCTGGCAGAATATGCAAGGAGACCACAGGTTCTCTGTTGTAGTCAAAGGAGAAGATGACTTAATGGCAAAAGCAAAAATTGAAATTGTTGAGCTATTAGAATCTTACAGCCCAAAGGTTGAAGCGGACTACAAACAAGTTCAGGACGCAGTAGTATATGAAATTTCCTTACCAGATATACACTATGGTAAGTATACTGGACAGACACTTGACGAAGCTGAGGAAGAGTATATGAATGCTATAAAAGAATTACTTGCTAAAGCACAAGGCTTAAACATAGAAAGAATTCTTCTACCAATAGGTAATGATGGTATGAACTCTGAGGGATATTCCCGTGCTACCACTAAAGGTACACCTCAGCAAGATTCTGCAGAATGGCAAGAAACATTTGTAGGTTATTGTAATCTTATGGTAAGAGCAATAAACTACTTAGCTCAATCTGCACCAGTAGATGTGGTTGTTGTACAAGGTAACCATGACTACGAAAGAATGTTTTATGCAGGAGAATTCCTAAGAGCATTCTTTTTAAATGACGAAAGAGTAGCAGTTGATAACTGTTTTGACTCTAGAAAATATTATGAATACGGAACTAACATGATTATGTTTACTCATGGTGATAAAGAAAAACCTGCTAATATGCCGCTTATAATGGCAACTGAGCAGCCTATGATGTTTGCACGAACTAAGTTTAGAGAAGTACATTGTGGACACATGCATAAGGAAATGGTTAACGAGTATAGAGGAATTAAAGTAAGGTTTATACCTTCTATCTGTGCTAACGATGCATGGCATAAAATGATGGGGTATTCAGCTAAAAGAACAGGCCAAGCACATATATGGAGTAAAGAACGCGGATACGAAGGTTATTTACAAACTAACATATAACAAATGACATTAAACGAGATTGCATATAATATTTTAAATTTAGTTAGGGGAGGTAGATCTAGCAACAATGAGCACATATCTACCAGCCAGATTAAATTTAATGTGAAGTACTACAGAGCTATGCTTGTACGTAGAGACTTTGCCAGAAATGGTATGATTACTAGACACCTAGAACAGGACTTGGGTTGTTTAGAATTAGTAAAAGTTGATGCTTCTAAATGCTGCAGTCTCCCTGTAGAATGTGCTGTATATAGAACAGTAAAGAAAATACCTAAAACTGTAAGGTTTAATTTTAAAGATGCTATTACACATGTAAGTGACGTAACTGGATTAGGTACTATACCTATGGTTGAGTCACATACTGTACAATGGTTACCGTATGAAAAGTTTACAGCAAAAAAGTATAAGGCATATATGATAGAAGACTATTTGTATATATATAATGCAAATGGTTTAGGCTATGTAAATGTCAGAGGTGTATTTGAAGACCCTGAAGATGTTGCATTATTTGACTGCGACGGATCTGATTGTTACGATGATGACACTGAATTTCCAATACCAATGGATATGCTACAAACAATTACTCAAGGGATTATGAGTGGTGAATTAATGATGTTAGCTAGTTCTACTAACGATACAACTAATGATACTTTGCAGGATCAGGGACGCCCTGCACAACCTAAAAAATAATTATAATTATGAACTATAAAATGAAAAAAATGTACGGAGGTACTAAAAAGAAAATGCAAGCAGGAGGCGTAGATAAAACTTCTGAAAGATTTAAGAACGCTCAGGCTAACACTAAAATTAGAAACGAAAGACAGGGAGAAGAAAAGAGATTGAGTAACGTGAAAAAAAGTGGAAAGGATGTAAACTATGCAGATAGAACTAAAATGCAAAAAGGTGGGGCTAAGCCTGACTATTTAGATATGGACGGAGACGGAAATAAAAAAGAGTCTATGAAGTCTGCAGTTGCTAGTAAAAAGAAAATGCAAAAAGGCGGACTTAAAGGTAATAAAAGAAGAACTAAAAGAATAGCAAAAATACAAAGTAAACTTGATAAATCTTTTAGCGGAGAAAAGCCGTTAAGTGAAAAGAAAGCTCAAAGACTTACTGGTAAACAAAAGAAAATTGCTAGCAGAATGAAATACCAAGCAGGAGGATTTCTTGAGCCGCCTGTATATGATTTAGACGCATAGTGAATCATACTATTTCTCACATATACGAATTGTATAAAGAAGCTGACAATAGTGTATCTAAAAAAGTATTTGTAGATATATGCAGTGAGTTTAATATTATGATTATGGATTATATTCTTAGCGGAAAAGAGTTTAAGATGGGGCACAACCTATCTACTCTTTCCGTTGTAAGAATGGATAGAGACCCTAGAAACCCAGCTATAGATTGGGGAGAGTCAAATAAGTATAAAGCAGAGTTAATTGCTAACGGCGATAAGCTTTTTGACAGTGAGTCTGGCGAAGGAATAAAATGGCACTTATACTATACTGATGGTGAGTATTTAAAGTACTACTGGAGAAAAGGTAAGTGTACAGTAAAGAACAAATCAGTGTACAGGTTTGATGCTACACGAGGAGTTAAAGGGAATAAAGGCAAGTTAAAAGAACTTGATGAATTAGATTATTTAAAATTTAGAAAAAATTAGATATGCCAAAAGATGCGTGTTATAATAAAGTAGTAGCAAGATATGGTCCTAAGACATCTGCATACAGAAGTGGTGCGATGGCTAAGTGTCGTAAAATGGGAGCTGCAAACTGGGGAAATAGTAAAAAGAAAGAAGACGGCGGATTAGCTCGTAGTATTATGTCAGATAGATATAATATGGGAAAGCTTAAAAAGAAAAAATAATGGCTGTAAGAAAGACTGCAGACGGAGCAAGACTTAAGCGTTGGTTTAAAGAAAATTGGAAAACCCCTAAAGGTAATAAAGATTACTCTAAAGGAGAAAATACATTTAGACCTACTACTCGTGTATCTAAGGATACTCCTACTACATGGTCTGAACTTAGTCCTGCAGAAAAGGCAGCAGCTAAAAAAGAAAAGAATACTAAAGGAAGAGTTAGTAGATATAAAAAGAAAAAGAAAACGGTAGCTAAGGGTGGTGGATTTATACTACCTGGACCTTCAAAAATTTAAACATGGCAGAAGCGTGGACTAAAAAATCTGGTAAGAATCCTAGTGGAGGATTAAATGAGAAAGGACGTAAGTCTTATGAAGCAGCTAATCCTGGATCTAATTTAAAGGCACCTACTAAGAAAGGTCCTAGGAGAGGTAAATTTTGCAAACGAATGTGTGGAATGAAAGCTAAAAATACTAGTGCTAAAACAGCTAGAGATCCACAATCAAGAATTAACAAATCGCTACGTGCATGGAATTGCGGTAGCTGTAGTAACTGGAGATAAACATGGCAGTATATAAAAACATATCAAGTAAAATGGTTATTAGAAAGGTCATGAGAGATCTTAAACCTAATAACGCAGAGTGGATAGATGACAGTATAGAGTGGATAGGTGAAGCTTTAGAGCATATAGGATCTGCATCACAACTATGTCAGAAACAATGTACTCTAACTATAAAAGACCACAAGGCTTGTTTACCAGGAGACTTGTATTTTGTTAACCAAGTAGCTATAAGCTCTAGTGCAAGTCCTGCACGAGATGAAGAGTTAGATGTACTTACTACACAAGTTAGAGAACTTAAGTCTACTATAGCTGCTTATAATAGTCAGTTAGAATTAGATGTAGCTAACAATGGAGCTAACATAACTAATGCAGACTTAACAACTTACGATACACAATATAAAGCTAACGTAGCAGAATTAAGAGAACTAATCAGTAGGATAACCGTTTTAGAGGGGATATATTTTAATACTGATACTGGGGGTGCTGGCCTAGAGCCTTTGAGCTATAGTGCCAGTACTTTTCATAACTCTATGCACTGTGAGAATTGTGTAAATGAATTTGCAAATCACAAAGACAGTTATATTATTGACTGTGATTATATTAAAACATCTTTTGCATCAGGTACTGTATGCATAAGCTACACAGCTTTCCCAGTTGATGAGGATTGCTATCCTATGGTGCCAGATGATATTAGCTATAAGGAAGCTATGTTTTGGTACATATATAAGCAAATGCTATTAGGAGGATATGATAAACCTAATAACAAAATAGATTACAATTTTGCTGACAGTAAATGGAAGTACTACTGCACACAAGCTAGAAATGCAGCTAACTATCCAGACATTGATAAGTATGAATCATACATGAATCAGTGGGTAAGACTAGTGCCAGACATTAATAGACACGCTGCATTCTTTGAAACACTTAACGATAGAGAAACACTAAATAGAGGTTAATGGCTAAATACGTAAAAGGATTAAACAAAGACGCTGCACCAGTAGATCAGCCAGAAGGTACATATAGATATGCTAAAAATGCATTATCTAATGAGACAGCAGGTGCTATATCTAACGAGCCGGGTACTAGAAAAGCAGCATCTCTAAATCCAAATTCTGTAATACTAGGTACAATAGAAATCACTGACGATAGAGTTGTAATGTTTCAAGTAGACGAAGATGGAGACTGTAGAATTCTTTTATATAATGGAGCGTCTGAAAGTACACAAAACGTTGTATTAAAAACTACATCAGGAAATGTTATTAACGGTAGTGACTTTGATTTAAAGTTTAATAAACTTTACCCTATTGAAGGGACATATAAAATTGATCCTGATAATAATTTAATAATATATTGGACAGATAATTTTAATCCTCCTAGAAGTTTAAATGTTACTAGGCAGATTGCAAGCAATAATATAAATAGAATATATGGAGTTAAACCATCAACGTCTCCTAATAAAAATTACATAGACAGAATTAATCTATTTCCACATGCAGGTCCTGTACCTCATATAGAGTTTAATGGTATTGCTTCAGGTGGTGCATTAAAATCTGGAGTATACTATTTATTCTTAGCTTATACAGATAAAGACTTTGTACAAACAAACTATGTATCTTATTCATTAGCTGTACCTATTGTAGAAGACACAGAATCTACATTACCTATAGAAAGGTATGATGGAGCTCCTGCAGAAACACAAACAGGTAAATCTATTGTTTGGACAGTTAATAATCTAAACACTGATTATGAATTTCTACAACCTGTAGTTGTGTCTAGAATAGGAGGAGTAGAAAACGCATACAAATTAAATCAAGTAGATATTCCATCAGACGGCATTCAAACTGTAACATTCTCTATGTTAGAAGGGTTTGAGGCTACTTCTGTAGAAGATACTATTATAGATACTGTTTCTTACGACACAGCTAAAACTATTACACAGTTAGATAGTGTATTATATCTAGGTAATCTATCAGGTAGTAGAGATATTGGATACCAGAAGCATGCTAACTTTATAAAGCTATCTACTGTAACACACGAGTTTACTCCTTTTGATCCTTACGAAATTAGCTCAGACAATTTAATGTTTGGTTACTTAGGTGATAATCCTTTTGAAGCTGATAAAGAAAAAGGGTATAGAGGTATGTTTAACTTAGCAGGTGCAAACAATAGAAAAGGATATATGCGAGATGAAGTATATGCTTTTTATATAGCGTTTGTACTTAACGATGGTACTATGTCTTATGCATATCATATACCTGGTAGAGAAGCATACACAGGTATAACATCATCAGACGTTAGGAAAGTTGGTAACGATGGAACTATGCCTGGTACAGTTGATGAGCTAGATTTTATAACTGAAGATATAGACTCTGATATAAGTACTCTTACACAAGGCTCTGGTCAACTGTTTCAGTTCTATTGTTTTGGTATTTTTGGAAATCGTGATACAAACTTTTGGCAAAATGCAAATGAGTTTTATCCTAACACAGATGACTATAAAGTATTCAATGGTATAACAGAAGTTGCAGCAGATAACCTTCAAACTAAAAATGTAAGACACCATAGAATGCCTTCTAATGCTTCTAAACCTTTTATCACATCAAATTCTGATGACTTTCAACCTTCTACAGAAACTGAAACGAATGTGTATTATTTTTATTGGGGAGGCTTGCCTGAAGATTTAGGGCAAGAATTGGATAATCTATTATTAGGAGATTTTTCTAGTACTACGTCTCCTATAGATGAAGAAACATCTTTTCTTGGAGTACCTACATATGTTGATTGGCAAAATGGATCTGACGAGCTTCAAGATGCGTTTGGACCTATATCAGGTTGGGAGTACACAGTTCCTAATGAATCTAGTGTAGGTACTGAAGGATATTTTTTATGGAAATCTACTGGTAACGTTCAAAGTGGTGGAACTACTGCAACAATTACAGAGATTCTAGACAATGGAGTAAGAATAAACCAAACAGCTGAGACTGGAGGAGTTTTTAGTAGTGTAGATCAGTTAAATAGTAGTCCAAATAATATATATGGATATTTTGTTTGGGAAGAGACTGTAGACGCAGTACAAGCTTCGGGGGCTATAGAACAAACAGTTGAAGCATTAGGCGTTAAGCTTGATGATATAAAGATACCAAAAGAAATTGCAGACAAAGTACAAGGCTTTAGAATATACTACGCAGAAAGAGATCACGCTAATAGAAGAATACTAGGGCAAGATGTTATCAAAAGAGTACCTGGATTACCTAGTGTAAATCTAGGGATGTGTAATACCGATGGTAGTAGTTCTGCTCAAGAAGATTTTTTATTATCACCTGGTGTTATAGAACATGGCGGAGCATCTAGAACTACTAGGGAAGTTACATTTCATGACTTCTATCTACTAGACGGAGAAGGTACAGGAGAAGCTGGAGGACAGAGAAAAAGTTTAGTACCTGGTACACACACAACGCATGAATTTAATATTGAGTTTCTTTCTTTTAGAGGTCCGGGACATGACTATTATGATTTGGATGAGAATGAATGTCAAGCAGTTGACAGTTATAGTTCTTTTCACATAGGTAGAAACTTTAATCAAGTTCTAGGAAGATCGGGAGATACTAATCAATTTATGCATTTCCCTATTAGAGAAAAATGTAAAACATATCTTAACGGAGACTCTATATATGATGGTAGAGCATTAGGATTTGGTAAAAGAATATACAACTTAGGAGGAGAGTCTTCTATACTATTAGGATATAAACCAAATAGAACTCCTAGCATACCTCAATTTTTAGATGCGTCTCCAGGAGGAGGAGCATTTTGGCACAATACTGTAGGAGCAGGTTTATCAGTATCTTACGGAAGTAATAGTAATGGTAACTTTGATGATATTGCTAAATTGCAAGTTCATAATTTTCAAGCGTATAAAACAGACATGTATCTATCTTATGATACTCAAGAGTTAATATGGACAGGGTATGAAGTTTTAGGAGAAGAGTTAGAAAACTACACTTTAAAAGAAGATGGTACACCTACTGCAGGAGCTAATTTTACAACTGATGATATATACGGTGGAGATACATTTATATGCAGACATGGGTATAGAATAACACATAGACCAGAATACGAGGGAGCAAGTGCTAGAGACCACAAGAGTCTTATTTATACTATGTGTGAGTCTACAGATAACATAAACTTTAGACATGAGACAGATGCAGATTCTTCATACTTTCCTGCAAGTCCTGTAAAAAAGATGTTAGATCAAAGAGCTAATGTAGATTACACTGATGTAGATAACATGCATTATAATAGAGATTACTCTTTAGGGGTAGCAGATATTAAACCTGTAATACCGTATCCTTTGAGAGATGCTAGTCCTACTATATTTGAAACAAGAGTGCAGAGATCTGCAAAAGAAGATAATACAAGTATTAGAGATAACTACCGTGTACACTTAGCATTACAGTTTAAAGACTTACCTAGAGATAGAGGTAGTCTTTGGAAACTTGTAGCTTTAAACAACTTACTATTCTTACATACAGAAGATAGTTTGTTTAGAACTAAAGGTAAGCAGTCTATGAAACTATCTGATGGTTCAGAATCATTTGTAGGTAGTGGTGATATATTTACACAAGATCCAGATGAGGTTATACAAACTAAATTTGGATACGGTGGTACACAGTCTCAGTGGGTATCCTTAGTGACTAAGCACGGATACTTCTGTTTAGACTATAGAAATCGTAGAGTCTTTATGTTTAAAGATAACCTGTATGATATAGGTAAAACAGGATTAGAGTCTTGGTTCCAAGATAACATTCCTTATGCATTAGAGCAGTATGGATTACCTTCAGGATTTGATAATCCTATTGCAGGTATAGGTTTTACATCTATGTATGATGAGCGTTACGATAGAGTACTTCTTACAAAAAGAGATCTTAAGCCTACTCAAGCATTTCTAGATCTTTATGCTGCAGGGCAAGAGTTACAAGAAGTTAATAACTTTAATACTACGGTAGCATGGGTTGATGAGCTTAATAGTTTTGCAATAAGAGTTCAAGCACATCCTTCTATTGGAGGATTTATAAATACTCCTATAAAGTTTGATGACACAGAGTACTTTACAAAAGACGGATGGACAGTATCTTACGACGTAGAGTTAAATGTGTGGGTATCATTTCACGACTACATACCTTATACATACTCTAGATCTCAAGATAATTTAATGTCGTTTAGTGATGCTACTCTAGATAGAGCAATACATATACACGATGATGAAGATAATAGAGGAAACTTTTATGAAACTCTTTATCCTTTTGAGTTTGAGTTTATATACAATCTAGGTAAAGATCAAGATAAGGTATTCTACAGTTTTAACTACATGATAGATGTAAAACGTAGTGTATCAAAAGCATTACTACATGACCAAGGGTTTACTAGTTTTTATGTATATACTACACATCAAATATCTGATGAGCAAGAAATAGAGTATATGATAAACACTAGACGTATAGGTAATGAATGGAAAATAAATAAGTTTAGAGACTTAGCTCTATTACAGAATACCGCGGTAGGACCATTTACTGGATCTAACTTTGGTGTACCAGGAGCTAGTGTAGCAGGAACAACTCTTACAAGTGTAGAGACAACTACTACAAATACTATGTTTAATATTGATGGAATGAATGAAACTATAAATAATAGTTTTATAGATGCTACAAAATCATGGAATAAACAACGTAAGTTCTCAGACAAGTGGGTAGGAATACGATTAAAATATAGTAATTCCAAGAAAAATTTAATAAATTTGTATTCCACTGACGTGGCTGCAAAAAAATTCTATAGATAATTATGGCAAAGAAAAATAATAACGGTGGTGGTAACGACACAATAAGAGTAAGCGCAAACGATCAAGCACTTGTTAGAAAAAAGCTTCAAAGAAAGTTTAATGGCAGAATTCCAAAAGATGCAGTTCTTACTTATGACAAAGATAGTAAGCAATATACATATACAGTTCTTCCAAAACCTGCCCAGATAAGTCAAAAGAAAGACGGGGGGTACATGGATCGTATGGCAAAGTACCAAGCAGGTGGGTTAAGTCAAACTCCTATGTATGGAGCTAACACTATGCCGGGTACTCCAGAGACTGCACAGCTTACTTATCAAGAAGCAGACCAAGCAAAGCTAGATGCATTAGATGAGCAGCTTAAAGAGCAGCAAGAGTCTACTGCGTTTATGGATGAGGCTAAAGCTAATACAGATGCACAAGCAGCTAAGGTTGCAAAGCTAGAACAAGGCTTATCTATGGGAATTAAAGGATTAGATAAAGTTGGTGTATTTGATAAGCTAAAACAAAAAGGTATTGATAAAGCAGCAAAGTTAGCTGCAGACAAGTTAAAAAATAAAGGGGTAGAGCTAGTTGCTGATAAAGGAGCTGAATTTGTTACAAGTACAGTTCTACCTGAAGCAGGAGCTAAAGCACTTACACAACCTATTGCAGGATCTTTTACTCAAGGATTAGCTGCAAAGGGGGCTGAGCAGGCTACTAATGTTGTGTCAAAAGGAGCTGGTGCTGCTGCTGGAGCAGGGGCAGGTATAGGTCTGGGTGGTGTTGGAGCTATTGCGTCACTTGCAGGTGAAGGTATTAAGATGGCATCAGATGATCAAGATGCTACTACGATGAATACAGGTGAGACTGTTGGTTCTGGGCTATCAGGTATTGGTACAGGTATTGGTGCAGCTATGACAACTGCAGCATTAATGGGATCATCACTAGGTCCTGTAGGTACGGCGGCTGGTGTTATAGGTGGTGCTGTATACGGACTAGGTAAAGGACTTATACAAAGAGGCAAGGCTAGAAAAGAAGAAGACAAGGCTGAGGAAAAACAAGAGGTTGCTTTAAACAAAATTAAAACAAAACAAAAAATAGAAGGTCTTAAAGATAGACAGTATTCAGGATACGACATGGGACAGAACCTTGCTATGTATGGTGGTATGAAACAATATCA